>JGI24159J19872_10006422_pt1 | contig 15311 bp, 6 predicted proteins | sample Ectturendosymbi4_FD_19872 | JGI IMG/M metagenome (IMG submission 19872) | reverse complement strand
GTGCAAGAAAAATATTTATCGTCTTTCTAACGTTAAGCGACTTGAACAAGACATCAAATCGCGCTGTAACCCACATTTCTTACAAAATGTGTAAAAGTTGATGTGTTCTACTATAAGAAGTGATATGCACGTGCGACCAATGCGATTCAGCATTTTGTTCACTCCAATTGGCAGCTCTGATAAAACGCAGTTGATGTATTCTACTACAATGCTGTTCTTGTTTGTATCCAATACGATATTAATGGAAGCAGGCTGGCTACAGCACCATGCCCAGCAACTAATGTAAGTATATTAATATGTAAATCATCTGCAAGGACAAAACAAAGCGTGATTAGTTTTGCTGTCAAAACACCTCTAGAAATAAGATTGGGAATCTGCATATATAAAACGTCAATTCTGCATCGACCCGATGACTATCTTGGTTTGACACTAAGTTGTCCCCCTCACATTTTACAACAAAATTGCGCCCATATTGCTCAGTAATCCTTAACCTGCATAGACGTATTCCAACAAGCCACGTATTTTTATACTGTATGAAAAGAAGCCTGCATAAGTGTAGTTTGGTTAAGCTATTCACTTGGGCACATTGATCACAGTCTCATACTAACAATGGATTTTTCAAACTTGTGGAAGCACTGCTACAGGTTTACTACTCATGCTTCTTTTCACTTAGTATAAAACTACAGTATACGTGGCTTTACCGCCAGGCCCGTAACAGGGGGGCAAAGTCCCTAGAAATTTTTTCCCTTCCTGGAAAAATATGTTGGACATAATTTGAAAGTGTTGGACATAGTTTAAAAAATTTGGGCCACACTCTGAAAACTCTTCACGCCCCTGGTGCACCAAGCTGGTTACGGGCCTGCTTACCGCTATCAGCAGTGTCACTGCCTCGCTGGATTACCTGCCCAGCTGTGTTCAACAGTTACATATAGGGCTCCCATTCAATAATTTCAAATAAACCCAGATTGCACACCAAAAAACCCGTACTCGTACAATAAAAACTCAGAAAGCTTGTGTTACGATAAAAACATACGTTAGTTGAATTGAAACGGTAACCGAATACTGATTTAATTATACATCCTCTTCCAAATTTTCTTCTGCAGCACAACCATTAACATTTAGACCACCTTTGTGTTGCTCAAGTCGTTTTTCATAAGGCTCATGACATGCTCCGTTGATGATGCGTCTCACTAACTGTAGGAGTACATCTGTTATTAAACTAGGAAATTTTGCGCAATCTTGAGCAACAGCGGGATCTAAAATCCCACAAAAAATATAATCCCAATGCCTTCTTCCTCTAAACTGAAATTTGTTTTATCTGTATGCATAGGGAAACACGGAAATTTAGACAATCTGTCCTAACCCTTGTTTCACCAGTTTCTGCAATTGGCATTAGAGACAACAACATAATGTTTATAACTCCGAAAATGATCTTATATGAGGATATGAAATTGAACCAGTGGCGTACGCAGAAAATGTTCATGGGGATTCATTCAGTGGCATATGGCGGGTATTTGTATTTGGTGTGCGCTGTTGTGACGTAATAATTTGACGTCATATTCATGTTTCCAAGCCAACGTTTTGGCGAAGTTTTTTGACACAGTATGCATATTCTTCCACACGCGCTCTCTTTATTTTGTGTGTTTTTGCACTGAATATAAACTATCAGCACTCGAAGTTAGGATCTCGAAGGAAAATGTACTCAGCGCTACGACATAGCAATTCAACTGCAAAAATATCAGGCTGAGCGCTAAAACAGCAGAGTAAAACACACTCATCACTACGTCAGAGCATTTACAACTACAATTTTTGCATTTAGTCGAAAAATGAACAATCAAAGGTATGCGAAAACAATAAATCTCCTTCACGCGGGTAATAAAGTTTTTGTAACATATCAAACTAAAGGGGGTGTCAACCCCCCCCCCGTTGCGAACGCCCTTGAATTGAACACTTTCTGCTTCATCCTATATGCGTACTTTCTCACCTGATGTACACATGCAAACACTGTGATAAAAAGTTATCTTTATATTGTTGAACACATTGGAGTTGCTGGTGAACGTATAACTTCAAAAAACCCAAATTTAACGCGATTTTTCATAATTAAACCTAGAAACCCAACTCGACTAAAAAAGTAGATCTGGGCGGAAAAAAAACGCAGTGGGAGCTCTGGTCACATGCGACAAAACGCCTGCTACCGTAGCTTGAAGTGGACGTTTGAAGATTTATTGCCGTGTTATTGCTACGCAATATCGACCAATAGTAGAACAATCCGCTGTCAAGTTTTGCAACCTTACTCTGCAATGATATTAACAGATTTGACTCCACTGCAGTTATTAATAAATTTATCAACATATCATGCCTAAGGTCAAACAACCGCGTTCTTCAAAAGTTCGATGTGTACTGTATGAATATGCTTCGAGTCTACTTCAACACCTAAGGTGAATTATTTTGCGAATTTTGTTACTGCTTAGAGAAAAGTGCGAAAAGGCTAATGGTGGAAGCGCATCGCCGCACAGCAAAGCATCAACGAGGTTAGTTTCATGAAACTGAAAGTAGTCAGACATTTTAAAAACATGCTGTACCAGATTTTGCAGATAAACTACTTTTTGTTTCATTTCAACAGAACAAACATATCCACTTGTTTCCTAATACTGTATATGAATATCAAGGAATTGTGAAGTACCGCAGACGAGCGTACTCATCCGTGTTGTGGCCGAGAATCAACGATAATATCGAGAATTATGCCTCCAAGTGTCACGTTTGTCAGACGGAAAGAAAGTTTCCTCCTGAGCCACTTACATCGTCAGTTCTACCAGAGCGTCCGTGGCACATGGTCGCCAGCGACCTGTTCTACTGGCAAGGCCAAACGTTCCTCCTTGCTGTTGATTACTTTTCCAGGTATGTAGAGCTTGCTCCTCTGAAGAACGTGCAGGTGCATCGGAGGTAATCGCCGCTCTCAAGGAAATTTTCGCTCGACAAGGGATCCCCGACGAGCTGGTTGAAGACAATGGACCACAGTGTTCTGCTTATGCTTTCCACCAATTTTCGTCGTTCTACGGTTTTCGTCACACAATCGGAAAGTTCGGTACAGACAATCAAACATGCTGAGGAAGGTGAAGATCGGTGACATACATAGTGCTTTGCTTGCTTACCGAGCAACGAGCTTACAGTCCGGATTTAGTCCGGCAGAACTGTCAATGGGTCAAGCGTCGTACGACAGTTCCGATCACAACAGAGCGGCTGACTCCCAACTGGCACTACTAACCGACATTCCGGCAGAGAGAGACGCTGCGCTGTGGCGCTCTAACAGGCGTAATTTCAACTAGCGCCACAGGGAAAAAGAGTTGCCACCTCTACAACCGAACACATATGTGTGGATTGGCAACGACAGGAACGGTATCCTAGAATCAAGGTCCGAGCAACCTCGTTCTTATGTTGTCCGCACGCCGAGTGGTTGCGTACGTCGTAGTGGCCATCACCTCATTCCTGTGCCTGATCCTGCTGCTGACGCAGGTCAAAGTGATTAGTACCGCACTCGCAATGGCCGACTAGTGCGACCGCCAGACAGGTTAGACCTACGACGTTTTTGTAAAGGTGTAAGCTGCGCTCCATTTCGGATTTTTCTTGTAAGCGTATAACAACGTTGTGAACTTCTGCTTTGTCGGTAGAGGGATGTGGTGTTTTGTAATGAGCGCGCATGCCTGCCAATCAGTGCTTGTGCTTGCAATACGATCGCCTGCATGCGCCATCAGTCAAAACGAGAGTACTATATCGTTAACATGTGGCGTTCATTGCGCGTCAATTGTTTCGTATGTGCATATCGAACACACTTATATATGATGAACACTTCCGAACACGACAGATACAGTGGTCATAGGTGCAGGTGCAGGTAAATTTTGGGGGTGCGAAGGATTTTTGCCCGATAAAAAACTCCATAAGAAAAAGTGACCTCCCATAGAAAAGCACTTCATGTTATTTTGGACGCCGTTGGGAGCCATTTTTGCTCGTATTTTGAATTTTCTTCTCAGTTTTTCAGGGATTTTGTGAAGGTTTTCAGATATTTTGCCCAGATTTCCTCGAATTTTGCTCGAATTATCACCAAATCAAAACTGTTGGCGGCGCACATGAACCCCCTGAACCCCCGCCTTCTATACCAGTGACAGTGGCACCTCAAAGTATTTAGTGATTTTTGATACTGCAGTAATTCGTAGAAGTATGGGTTGGTGCCCTGCCTTTTGTGCAAGACGAAGGAATGAAGGTAGAGATGCTGAAACATTATTGCTAGATACTTCATCAGCGCATTGACAAAGCACACTCATCTAAGCAGCTAAGGATTTGTGCGTAAGGCTGAATGTGGTTTTTATTTATTTTGGTAAAGAAATATTTTCCTTAGACAATTCCGCAGTACCATCGCCAATACCACGTCTATATGCATTAGAGACCAATAATCGGCTGATCACACTATTCCTAACTACCTGTCATTAACTTGCCATACTGCTCAGCATAGAGGGCGGAACCGGGGGGCCGCATGGGCCTAGGCCCCCCACTTTTTTTCTAGGGGCGCCTGGACCCCCTACTTTTAAATTCCGAATTTTGCCTAAATAATCTTAGTAATGCATTTAGTATTGGGTCCATTGTTAAAGTAAATCGTTTCAGTGAAAGAATTTTGCCAGTATTTTGGCATTAATATTTCTAATATATTATTTGTAATTTGGCATTGAATTTGGCAAGATTTCGTAAATGTTTGGCAGAACAAACCGCGCACAAACTGGTCAATCTTCTCGGGATTGCTTACCACATTGTTGTTATCGAACAGTGTTGCCAGATGGTATAATTTTGCATGCTTGTACGTAGGAAAAATTAGTGCCACACCATCGAATAATTGTTGTAATTCTGTGTAATTTCAAGCGTTTTAACAACATTCTAAATAGTGAAATTTTGTTGAATCTTATACGCCACATGAAATATTTGACAGATCTATTTCAATTGTGTTTTCTTTTTGCACTGACAACACTAAATAGCAGTGATGTAGTCGAGACCGTAACGTTCAAGATCGAGACTCGTTAAAACTTCGATACCAAGACTTCATCACAAATTCCGAGACCGAGACTTCAAAAGTTGTGGATTTTTCCGAAATTTTTCAAAAAAATATTGTCACCACTCCCCACGTTGATTTTTTACGAATATCTCACATTATTCAGACCTGTTTTCTTTGTTTCTTACCTGCAAATACAATCGAGAAAAAACTCGTTGAATTACAATTTTACTAAGCCATATCCTAGCAATATTCAAAGCCTCAAGACAATAGGCTTGTGACCGAGACCTGTAGACTTCGAGACCGAGAGGAGACCTGAAACCTGCGAGACCGAGAATCGCAAAAATGGGCCTCGAGACGGTTCTTGAGACCGAGACCAAGTTTCGAGACTCCATCACTGCTAAACAGCTATGTCATATTTTTACATTGGCAACACAGTTGGCATCCTCACAGACAACTTGCTACATATTCTTTGTCTTATCAGTGCATTCCGGTATCTAGTGCAATTGTGGAATCAAGCCCGTCGCCAGGATTTCGCAGCAGGGTGGCCAAAAACCACAAGGAGGCACATTGTTTAAATACAATTTTGTTTGTATGCAGTAACCGGGGGGCCAAACATGAAGTGGGAGGCACAGATTTTAAATGGGGTGCCGGTCACCACTGCCCCCCTCTGGCGACGATCTTGTGTAGAATGAGTGTTCAGTCATTTTGCTTCTGTGTTCCAGATGTGGAAATGTTGTGATTTTGAGTGCGTTGAGACAGGATATCAATACTGTGTCATTTTTGCCTGTTGTTAAGCTGTGTTCTTGGTGTTTTTAACAGCCCAGTGCCGACTCCAGCACACGACCTCCTCGGGCACATCCCGAGTCTTCGTTTACGATTTATATTGGAAAACTCGAGTTTGCTTGCTGTGTATATTTGTGCTACCGCCTACGATCCCACTTCACTAAGTTGTTAACTCGGGCTCTTTTCAATGTGGGCCTTGTCACTGGTGATATGTTTTCGTTACCGTATCATCATCGTGAAAGCCCATCTCACCCACAAACGCTCCCTTAGCTTTGTGCATGTTGTATTTGTGTAGGCTACTTACTTGTGAATGTATTTTATGTGAGATTAAGAACAACTAACTACATTGACATGCTCAATTCAATCTAGATAGATAGGATGTAGCATAGATAGGGTTCGATGAGGGCTTATAAAACATTGCATAAAACATGCTGACAAAAGTTAATGACGTCATAATTCAATTCTTGTGACGTCATAATTGCCAATTCAAATCACAGATTTTTTCTATAGATTTTTGACGATCACTTGAGCGCCCCACTTTGAAAAAGCTTCCGCCACCCAAGCTGCTCAGCGAACTAGCGTGAGGTTCAGTTACAGTAGTGCGTCGTTCGACCAATTGATTACATAACAATTATAATCATTATGTGTCGTTAACTCTCTCCATTCTCTGGCAATGCTCTCAATTAAAGGATTGTGTTCCTAGATAGGAACTTTTAACCCTTTTGGAGAATTTTCGGAAAAGTTTGAAAATGTCCAAAATGAATCATTTCAGTTCATTTGCAAATCATGTGGTTCTGTTTTTAACACTTATGGCGCTCCGATTTTATGCTTCACCACCATAGATTTGGGAGATTTGGGAGATTTTTTATGTAAAATGGCGATTTCTTGGTACTGTTCTTGCAATTGTTGGAGTTGTGTTGGTGAGAGCCCTGTTCGCTGGGTTTGGAATGTTAAATTGGGTAACTTCAATTGTCAGGAAGGGAAGCATGCTTGTGAGAGTGCACAAGGAGACATTTTAAGTCTTTACACTTCGGAATGTGGCAACACATTCAAATTAGGCCGACATATGGCCGGCCAAATTTCCAGAAATACTCACAAAAAGCCAAACAAAATATTTGCGGTCAAACCACTTCTGAAAACGGCCAAAGTTTCACAATTTGGAAAAAGACCAAGTTCCCAACCTGAAATATTTTCTGCCCATGTTAAACAGGAGTGGTGTGTTGTAATTCGCTGTACTTTGTGTGAAATTGTGTTAATTGTGTAGTGGATTATGGTGCACATGGAAAGGATAAATGTATTACAATGCAGGCAGGAAATGAGTTACAGAAGGGGGCGGAGGGGAATGTCCCCTCCAACATATGGGCAAGGCGGAACACAATATCTATTTTCCCCACAGCATTTGTGATAAATACAAATATAAGTAAGAAAAATGGACATCATATCATGGGATCACCTACAGGCACAGCGACACAGTGCACAGATTCACTTTGTAAACTAAATTATCATATTATCTGAAATGTAAATTTCCAGAAGAGCAATGGTATCATCACTGAAAATTAGTAAAACAATTGTAGAGATTACATCGAAAACACTACAACTACAACCAAATAATTTTGTATTATAAAAGAGTAGATGCTTTCCGGATGTTCTCTGAAAGTGCATAACGTGTTACATTTGGTAATAAAATTACATTACTTAGCCTGGACCTTCTCTTTACTGAAATGCACTGTTTAGCCTGGACCCATTTTTTTCTGAATGTTTTTTATCAGGGCATCTGCCTAGAAAACCGTATGTTTATTTCAGATGTCCTGTGAAGAAATTAAATGCTATTGTTATGTGGCTTGTTTTCTTTCCACAACGTAACCATCTGATGCGTGTTTTGATGTTTGTTGTTTGTTTGTACTTGTTCCCGAATAAATTGATCATTTATAGGGAACTAGTGGTTTCTTACGCTTGGGTAAACCTTATCAGTTACTTTTGCTTCGATTCTTTTTCATAGTAATTATGTTTATCACTAACACTGAACAACAACAACAATAGCAAATGAAGGATTTGATAAACACGGACTTGCATTGACAATGTCTTGAATGTTAAGATTTGCCAGAATTCAAATAAATAGTCTAGCAAATGCACAAACACTGTTTAGATTCAGTGTTCACGATTGCATTCAGTTGCAAATTTTTGCAATTCCGTCGGCAAAAGATTGAATCAATCGTCTGGAATCAAAGATCCACGCTGTCGCACGAGGTATGAAAAAAAGAAAACCATGCTGCCTGATAGCGATCCGGATATAAACGTGTACCAGAAGACAGCTAGGAAACCTCCACAGTTGTCCACAATGACACCTGAAATAAGGTAGGCATCTCTGAAAACTTCGTTTTTCGGAGGCAAAACAGGACTCATGCTGCACTTTACATAACAACTCACCTGCAATGGGACCCCCAACTAAAACTGCAATTCCATGCGAAGAAAGGAACGTTGCTATTGCAATTTCCACATTTTTTGCGTTCATTGATTGCCCAATCACTGAAACGGACAGTGCAATATACCCTCCGAAAGCCGTGCCATAAATTGTGACGTACATCATCAATACAGGAAAGGTTGGGTGAAATAACGGCGCTAACTGCAAAACAGCTTGCAAAAGTGTGCAGAAACTGATTACCAGTAGACTGCAGTTCAATGAAAAGTTTAATTTGGAAGCAATCAAGCCTGATCCAAGTCGACCAAGGAAATCCCCGACAGAAATGAAAGAAAGTAAAAGAGTACTTTCGAGCTCAGTGAACCCCAGCTCTACGGCATAGGGAATAATGAAAACGTTTGGGGTGTACATGCCTAGAGCAAAAAGGAAGTTCACGAACAGTAAAGCGAAAGCCAGCGAATATTGTCTCATAAAAGAAATAAATGATCCGCTCTTGTTTTTCTGGGTTGTCACTGTTGTATTCTTTTCCAATTTTCTGAGGTTAGTACTTTCGTTTAGATGAGGTTCGTCATTTCTTGTGAAATCTTTTTCATACATTTCCCCATCTGCGCTTTTCCAACCTTTGGATTGATCAGAGATGGCAGAAATGGGACGAATCAGTGATCCCAAAACACTCATGTTCAATGATATTGCCCCAGTAATCAGAAACGATCCTCTCCATCCGTACTTCTCCATCAAATCTCGAATCAAGTAAGGAAAAATTATGCTCAGAACTGATGCTCCACTCGTGACGACACCGTTAGCAAGAGGACGCAAACTTGAAAAATACATAGATGTTTGCGACATGGCCACGAATGTGGCGAATCCATAACCGATTCCTATCAAAGTAAAAATATGCACTGCAGCTTTCTGTTGCGACCAAGTAACTGCTGCGGATATAGATTCGCCGCTGCTTTACTTCAATAATAGTTGCAATAAAGTTAGTTTTTATTTCAGATCGTTTGCTCGCAAAGCTTTTTTCATGCTTTTCTAACAAGCTCGGTAACCAGTTAAGAACACAATTTAGTTTTAAAAAAATACAACTATTCAAAAGCATTTGAAAAGCTAGCGCCACCCTGTGGCAGTGGCTACCTCATCAGTTGTGTTTCCACGTGGTTCTACGTAAGCAAGAGCAGGAGCGCTCTCCACGCATTTGTAGCTACAGTTGCTTATCTGATTTCTTAACAGCTGTGCGTAAGCTCGTGCTTGCTATTGGACTTCCACTGTGGAGTAAAGTTTTTGGTTTCGCGTGAAAATCACCCCACGTTATGGTTAATGTGACTTTTTTTCGTGTGATATCGGGCTGAAATTGTGGCAATAAGGTGCTGTAATTCACTCACAACTTGCTTCACTCAAGGCGTTCTTTCACACCAGCATGGACCAGCAGATGTCTTCAAATCTAGTACGTTTTTTCATGAGCGTTTTTATATCAGGTTTTCGTTATTTTCACCCTGGAACACCAACGCGGGTTTATTTCTATTCGGTAAGGTGTGGTTTTCCTTTTCAGCAATAACAACAGCAAAGTAAAGTACAAAGTAACTTTATTAGTTCCGAAACCATAACAAGTGCTGCATTGCCAGTGTAATTTTTGTCATGAAGCCAATTTCAGAGAAAGTATCTTTTTACTTTTCAAAAATGGGTATAACTCACCCCGGGATGGTGTTCGTGTACAAAAAAGGCCGAAGCGTTGGCTTTCCATGGTTTTAAACGAATTTTTATATCATGTTCTCTTTGCATAACGTTTTGGCTGCAAAACCAATAGCAGTGAGATTTGTGCTTGTATATATCGTTAACCAGGGTGTATTTCATTAAAACTTGATCACAAAGCAGCGGCTACGGCGTCTTATGACTTTCATGATTTAGATTTAGTTTGCATGTATCTACACTTCAAAAGAATTGCAAAACCTGTTGTGCTGTTCTGCTGTGATGTCTTTTTTCAAGATACCACTTCACTTTTGTACAAGCTTGTTTCTGGATGTCACAAAACAAAAAATTCAACTCATTTTGCGCTTCATAAATTGAAACTGTTTAATGGCTTAACATCTGTCATATCCCTCAAACCCTGATGGAGTTGTTACTGATTGGCACTCATGCAACTCTTTTGCTAATTCGTTTGGCTACTGTTCCAAAATGGTTAACATGATAAATCCCTTTGTTTTAGGCGCTTAAAAATCTTTGGGGAATGGGGTATACAATATGCTCACTGATTGAAGAGGTCTAATGCATGCATTCATACTCCACAATAAAATGTTTGGATTGTTTAACGCAGAGTGAAAAAAAGACTTCACCAATGTAAAAACACATCATGAAGCAAATATTATTTATAACAAGTGAGTTGTATCGTCCAAATCCCTTAATGCTCAACTAGTTACAATGTTCGTTATGCTGTAAATCAGGGGTTTACAACTTGGGATACATTTGCTTATCTGAAAGGGTACATTTGAGGTTAGATGGGGAAAAATAATATATGTTATATGTTTCCAAATATTTATGCATATATCAGTGAATATTGTTTTTAAAAATTATCACATGTTTTTTATTTTAATATATAACTTTGAGACATAAAAATGGAGTTTACCCTTATATTTCTAAAAAGCAAAAAGTTCTATTAAAAATTCAGTGGATTTTCCTCACTGTTGAGCCTTTCTGCAATAAGAAATTTTAGGGGTGCATGCTTAACTGTCGAAATGCTGAGGTTTACCGGTGCATGGTCAGAGAAAGTTTGGAAACCCTACTATAAACATTCTACTTTGAATCTCTATCTTTGGTTCTCAAACATTGTTTCAGAAATGCTGTGAACATTACCATGAGTGTCGCGAGAAACCCGTGCAGAATACAAATCACTCTCTCCACAGCACAACTCATTGAAAACTATAATAACTCCCAAGTTAGCTACCGCAATAAGATATCTAATTCACAAACGCATCACATTCTTACATCACAAAGGTATTCGTGCATTGCCAAACGCAACAGTTCTCTAACGGTCATAATCACACTCAAAACGTTGTAATTGTCATAATAACGCTTAAAACAATTTTGAATGAAAACGTAGGCTATCCTTTTTGCCAGGTGATCATATTATTTCGGCTACGACAAAAAGTGTTCCCATATCGAAACAAAAAGTCTAGAAGCACTTATGAATATTTTTATCAGAAGCTGCCGCGACTTCTATAAAAATGGCAAACGACCCATCGCGGGCGCGACACCAGGTTGAAAAGCACTGATGTAGTGGATTGGAATTTCTGTGGGATATAATTTAAACTAAAAGATTCTTAACATAAGCCTACATGAACCTTTGCTCAATCCAGATATGCAGTGTATGCGATCGTCAAAATGCAGAGTGGCTTCATTGGAAGATACGACATCGGCGTTCATCTACTGTGTATGGTTTCTGGTTGCGTTGGGCATTAAATTTTTAAGCTATTCTTCGGCGATTATTGGTTGGACAAGTTTCATGAAATGGAATGCGCTTGGAAAAGCAATATTATTAGAAGTGTTTGTTAACTCTACTTTTGCATCTGTGCTTTACAGGATCCTTCGAACTTTCACTGAAAAAACACCAGTGCTTGTATTTTCACAAAATAAAAGGTTTTTGGAATGTTAAGGAGGATAAAAGCGGATTTTTCCATGTAAGTAATATCAAAGACGGGCTACGCCGATTGAAAGCAACAAATTTATCCAAATGATTTTTTTCTGTGCACAATTTTTACCTATATTTTTTCTTCTCCTTAGGACACGGGCGAGCAATTAATTTTGCTCAGGGGCCAAACGGGAGACCGCGCCTTCTACTGGAAATAGATGCAAGTCTCCGACAAGTTAGCCTCGGCACTACGTTGGAGGAAATGTCAGATTTGAAGATTTTTCTGAATTCTTCTGCGGGCAACTGAAAACGCTGCGGCGGGCCACATGTGGCCAGGGGGCCTCTAATTGCCCACCTCTGCTTTAGGATATTGGTGTAGTTTGTCATTTGAACACTGCGCATTTCCAGTTTTCGACTACGAGGTTGATATGTAGATTTATTCTGGGTTGCATAAAGTTTAATTCCAGACTATTCAAGTTTTTTTGCTATGTTGAAAATTTTAATCCCGCGTTTAACAATCTTTCTTATACGTTACAAATAAGGTAGTCAGAAGAATTGGATTGTGAAAGCGTGAATTACATTATGGGAAATATGTTACTACATAGGTCTTTGAAACACCCAAACATGAAACGCGAAAATGTAATCTAAATTGTGTGAGTGCACTTCAAGAATTGTTGAAACACAGCAAAAACAAGTATCCAGTACCAACCTGCTAAGATGGCTCCGAAATACAAAACAGAGAATTGTGGAGACAACGACATGATGACCATGCCGGTTGCTGATAAGAAACCTCCAAGTATCACCATTTGCCGAGGGTCAAACCATCTCATCATCACCAATTTTGCAAAAAGGCCTGAGTAGCAACACAAATGTTTCATTCAAGCCACATGTGAACAGTAAGGCGATTAGCAACAAAAATTAATAACAGTTTTTAGTTCCAATTTTCTGTATTTGAGAGTCGAAACGTTTACATCCTCAGCATGCTTTAGTCTCGCAGCGATTACTGTTTGTAGAGAGTCACCGCCACAAATCGTTTCCGCAACGTTTTGTAAGTTACACGGATATTCGAACAAACAGATTTCAAACACATAGCGACCCACGAACTAAGGGGAAATTGTGTGGACTGTTCAGAAGTGCGATGCTAAAGTTTTAGAGCAAAATAATATGTTTGGTATTTCTGCACGTCCCTCTGTAAGACTGAAAACGCTTGATAAAATCAACCTCAGTACAGGTACCGCTGGGAGTGAGCAGTTAGGAGCACTGTAAGCACTGTGAACTGGAACCAGTGCCGGATTAACAATAGTAGCAAATGTAGCAATTGCTACGGGCCCCGCTCTCCTTTGTTTTAAATTTGTTTTTATTATATGCAAGGGTGGATATTAGAACTTAGGTGCCCCAGGCAAACTCTCAGAAAGAAGTCTCTAGAGTTTGCACAATGCTATACAGAAGCTTGATTCGCTCAAAGGAAGTTAAATTTTCCATTTTGCCTGGGAATGTGCTTCTACGTGTGAAAGTCCATTTCACATTGTAAATTGTTTGAAGTAATTTGATTTTAAATTGTGTTTTCTTTGCAGTTTAAACTTGTTGAAGGGCCTTTTTCGCACATTTTCACATGGTTTTGATTTGTTTTGACAAACGTATGACTTGCCAAATGTTATCAAGGGAACCTCTAGAGTGATTAATAGACTTTTTAACAAAACAATGCAAAAACTAAGTGTAAAACCCTCAAAAGGGGTGCCCAGCAAGACGACCGCCTCGTTGGCCTCTCTTAATATCAACTCTTGATTATATGTTTATAATTTTTTCAGTGCAAGAAGTCACTATTTTTCTAAATTTGCCACAAGCATTTAAGCGAAATATTTAATTTAATGCTTTTACATCAGACTACTGTGACTTGAAAACAAAAGTATTTTACAGTTATTTGCAAAATTATGGGACCACTCAAACAATGAGGTCAAATTGCAGCATTTTCCAGATATTGCTTGATTGTATTGTTATGAAGAGCATATTAAAAAATCTTATTGCATCACATCGACCAGTTCTATAAGTTGTGTTACCTTGTCGGTACTTTCGAAATGATTTGGCCAGCGGGTTTTCAGAATTCAACTGCCTAGAGGTGATTTAATATCGGGTATGATTTATACTTCATATTTCCAGTGTCATCTATGTCCATCTTCTTTTATTAAAGCATGTAGTCTCCAAGATAACTAGTGAACAAGCAATTAGCACCGTCAGTGGCGTACGCAGAAAATTTTCATGGGGGATGGTTCATTCAGTGGCATATGATTGTCATTTGTATATGGTGTGTGCTGTTTGAGACGTTACAATTGACGTCATATTCACGTTTCCGAACCAACATTTTGGTGAAGTTTGTTGATATAATATGCATATTCTTCTACACGCACTCCCCTTTTTTCATGTGTCAGTGTACTGAATATAAACTATCAGCGCTCCAAGTTAGGATATAGGAGGAAAATAAATTCAACGTTACGACACAGCAGATTATAACTGCAAAAATATCAGGCTGCGAGACAGAGGAATAAAACACACTCATCACTGCGTCAGAGCAATATACAACTGCAAAACCAGGCTCCGCTGATGCCTTGTCGAATATGGGCAGTCGAGCATAGAAAGTGTGCGGCTGGACTGGCTGGCGTACACCCCGGTTTGCAAGATCGAATCTTGTAAACCACACAAGAATTAAAAGTGCGCATAAAGTCTGCAAAAAACATTCGTTTTATTGTTATGCATAGAAGTCCTGCAAACTTTTAGTTTTCCTTTTCCATGCAAAGACATTATCAAATGCCTGAATGCTTTTATGTTAAAAAGAGATGTTTCTGAGTTCGTGCAATAGTTCCATCATGCTACAGAAATTGGTAATGTAGCCGATGCGATCAGCGCTTGCGCTGATCAGCGTTAGCGGACAAAATAAAGACAATTGTGTCGGATAAAGTGAACTATCGCGTAACACAATCTTAAACATGCGTAGTGGACGGAAGGTCTGCAAAAAGTGGTGAGATGTTTTCTGGACGCAGATAATAACCCAGATTCCCACCAAAACCTAATTATTACTTTTCAGCCCATTCACAATGTTCCTTGAGATTTAAATACAAATTTATTCCGTGGTATTTGCATTCTTTCGACAATTAACAAGCAAAAAGTATGCGAAAATAATCAATCTCCTTTGCCCAGGTAATAAAGTTTTTGTAAAATATCAAGCTCAAGGGGAAGTTTTAATCCCAACCTTCCCCCTTGCGTACGCCCTTGGGCACGGTACAAGCTCTAAATATTAGCTAGGTTTTTAGGGTCATTTTGGCTCATGTTGCCTGGCCTAGGGCCCAACCACTAGGACAAAGTGTTTCGCTGAAGTTTTCATTGGAAACTAGACTCGAGTCCGAGTCTTTTAAGCCTTTGATCGACTTTCTAGCGTTTCTGGTTCAAAAGTTATGATC
>JGI24159J19872_10006419_pt1 | contig 15313 bp, 8 predicted proteins | sample Ectturendosymbi4_FD_19872 | JGI IMG/M metagenome (IMG submission 19872) | reverse complement strand
AACTATGCAAACCCAACTGACAAAGAAATAAGAAATTGTTAAACCGCTTTCAGTATTTTAGTCATTTTTTCAAAACTATGCGAGGATAACAAAGCTATGTAAGATTTTGTTGTGCTATAAGAGAAATACTGAGATTACATCAATGGCTTTCAAATTTGCAAACTTGTTCGAGTCGGTAAAAAAAGATGCTGTTTTTTGAATTTCACAAAAGTGCTGGAAGTTGCGTTTTTAGCATACCCAAAAATGTTAGTATTGAAGTTTACGCCGAGAGAATAAAACTTATCGGTAGTGACGAATGTGCCTAAGCGGATATATTTCAGTCACGTATCAAATAGCTGAATGATGTAACCTCTATATGCACAGTTTTATAGGTAAAACGCGTGAATTGTGTACTTGGTCGATAGACCTGCAATTTCGTATTTTCACACAAAAATGCGAGGTCATTCAGACGAATTAAATGTCCATATTTTTATATCACATAAAGCTGTATGGTTAGCGTTTTATTAATTTTGAATTAGGTCCGAAAGTCAAATGTAACTTAAGTACATTGAGACAAGATCGTGGCTAAATAACGTAAAACTCAAAGATCTTTCACAAAATTACAAATTTGTTGTGAGGACCTTAGATATAGTTTGAAAGAAAACCATTGTCATTCAAATAACTATGAAATTGTGGAAGGCTGAAATACAACAAAAACGGAATATTTGTCTTTACAAAAATCTTTTCTAGCAGCGCTTTTGCTTTATTGTTAAAAACCAACCTTAGTACGAATTGCTTTGTTCTACATTTTCATAAAAATCTTGAAAATTTTTGTTATGCTAAACAAAACAGTAGATATGAGTTTGACGCTATCTTGGTACTTGACTTATTTGAAGTTTGCAAGTGCCATGAAAAATTAAAGTTGCGGCAAAATTGGTGATTTCAAAGTAGGATTATACAGTGGTGACTTTAATTACTGAAAAGAAATTACTGTCACCCATACCTTTTGCTGCCTCTGTTGTCAGATTTTTCTTACAAGATACCAAATTTAACTTCCCCAAGAAACCTTTGAATTTGTTTTCAACTGAAAGGAAGCAACCTTTTATAAAATGTATTCCAAACCGTACTTATTTCAACTTGTGCAAAAATTTCCTTTCTACGTGATGCGTAGTTCTTTAGATATTGAATTAGGTGCTAGAGTAGAAACACTTACAAAATTTTACGTGTTTTTTATCAACAAAATTAGCCGACAAAATGACTTGGGCCTAGCAGAAGTAGAACAATTTCTACATTTCAAAAAGTTTATCGAACAGTTAAATTAAAAGAATGTTTCCTTGCAAAAACTATTGAAATGAATGTATAGATTCTGGTAAAATTATCCATTGTTTCTGACAGTTAACCTGCTAAACGAATGTACGTCTGGAAAACATGACTGCCATCCAACAAGAGCTGAATGCAATGACCTGCCATCTGGATACTTGTGTCTATGTTTAGCAGGTTACAAAGGAAATGGAACACATTGCGCAGGTAAAGGTTTTTCAAAAACAGCATTGCCTTCTTCCACTATGAGACTAAGTTAAACTCGAGTTGTTCACTTTCAGCTTCCAAGCTGACTCGCCTCAACGAGTTTCGTTTTTTTCTATGACTTATCAGCACATGTAGTATTGACAGAGTAATTTAAAGAGTGGGAAAACTTTTGGCAATTTTTTCCTCAATAATTGGTTTGTTTTCGCAAATGATATAGGAGATATTTCACATGAGGTACCTTTTTAGGGTTTAATCAGCCTCTACTGCTGGCGTTAAAACGTAAAAATAGGTTAAAAACTGGGAAAAGTTTTGATAGTTGATACAACTATCTTCGTTACGGCGAACACGAAATAAAAACTTTTGCTGTATAAAACATATTTTTTGTGTATTTTAATCCCCAAACCGTCAAGTTTCGATTAACCATCAATAGTAAGTGGCTTATACAGTAATCCCTTCACATTTATCGAAGCAAAAACGCATAGCAAAACTTTTTAGCCAAAAGCTGTCAGAAATGGTTGTGGCAAGGATTTTTACCAACACAATGATCAGAACTCCCTTTTCTTGAAACAACTTACTTTGCCTGTTACTATTTTGTGGCTTGTCGTTGTCATGCCTCAAAAACTCTGCCGTTAGTTTACAATAACAACTTTTACGGAGAGAAAAACACCAATATTCATGGTAATCATTTGGCGAGTTATGGGCGAAAATGACCTCAAAAGCCACTTTTGTGGCTTGCGCGGGCGTCAAAGGGGTTTACATCCACTGTAGTGTACACGACACACTTTTTCTTAAAAGACCTGTTGCACTCTCTTAATTGTCTTTTCGAAGCAGATGCCTATATATGTATGCAGGGATAAATTTTACTTTAAATGAGCCTGGACGACCTATCTGCGTAGCTTGCCACATATGCCTATCTGGCATCATTCCATTGAAGGTATACTGCAGTCATACAACTTGGTAAACCTTTAGTCTAGAAAAACAAGTGGGTGCTGGGCTGTTATTGGCTGATGTAAGCGTTAGAATTTCATTTGCAAGATGTAAGCGTGAAAATTCCGGAATGAAATTTACTTCAATTAAAAAAAAACTTTTTAAGCGTACGGTTTCTCAGAAACGTTTTTGCTTACGATTAATTTCTCACAAAGGCTAAATGATTTGCAAAGAAACCATCATCTACAGTACCTCAATATCAATTCATAAACCAAACTTCTTCCCAGCAAAGTCAAGAAATCAGCAGTAGTAATCGAACAGATACGAAGCGCTAAACAACCTTTGCCACCTCTGCTGGTTCCCAAATGCAGGTAACGAATTTATTTCTAAAAGATAACGGTGCATCCTGTAGCCGTTGGCCTCCAGAAAAACATGCGCAGTCTGCCACAGTTTCTCTGCATTTTGTGTATAGCACTTCTGTTCCACACAAATGCGCACAGCTATTTACGGTAAGCCCTCCTCCCAGCAAAGGTGCAGAGCAGCTAGCATCTTCTCTTATCCTGCTGACAGTATAGGTCTTGCAATCGCAATCCATCCGCATACACGTAAGTTAACGCTCGTTTTTTTTAATCTTTTATTCAATTAAAGTTCTTGGAAACCCACTTTAGCGAAAATAATTTCCTTGTTTCTTTCTTCTAAAAATGGTCACCTAAATAATGTTCCGATAGCGATTGCTTGCATGCTAAATGATTGCCCAGCTTGGTAACAGGTAACTTTTCAAAGAAACTTTTGCAAAACCCGTGCATTTATTTTTGTATATTCGAATTGAATTTTTACTTCCAAGTTTTCATAATTCGGTTTTCGTTTGTCTGCTTTTTCTTACAGAAAAACCAAACGTTTGATTGTTTTTTGTTAGATATTGATGAATGTACGTCCGTCGCTGACAAACACGACTGCCACTCCAGTGCGACTTGCAAAAACATAGACGGTTCGTTTATCTGCACTTGCAACAGCGGTTATACAGGCAACGGAAAAAACTGCGCAGGTCAGTCAAGGCAACAGGATCAAAGCAAGTTTTTGTCCTTTATTCAAAGTTTTTGAGCTAATTTTCATATGGTGTCCTTGGTGTTTATCAGATGTCGACGAATGCGCATCCAACACCACATCACACAATTGTGATACGAATGCTAACTGCACGAACAGTCAAGGATCGTTTTCCTGCGCTTGCAAGGACGGTTTTACAGGAAACGGGTTGCACTGCGTCGGTGAGCAATGCAGCATAAGTTCAATTCGCAAGTTTCAAAGTCAAAAATTCAGATTTAGGAATCTGTTTGATAGCAACATGCCTATAACCTCCTCTCAAAAAAAATAATGCCTCGCGTTTTTATCAAAACTGCTATTTCCTAATTCGCATGAAAGTATACAACACTGGTTTCGGTGTTTTTGATAAGTTTTTTTTTCTTTTCTACCCAGTCCTTTTCGTTTCAAAATGCTTACGAACTTTTTTAAGAATTAGCCAAAAATGTTGTGGTTTTTTTTCCAGACGCGAACTGTAAATGCTTGGAGTGTGATGTTACAGCAGCAAGTAGCAACAGAGATTCCGCAGTCGGGCAGGTTCACTCTACTGCTAATGCTGCACTGCGCCTATAGTAACTAGATGACTTCCTATGGCCGCTGTATCGCGACGTCACAAAAAACAAGTGTTCCGATTTCAAGAGAACTTTATTTGATCTAAGAAAAAAAATTTACCCACGTTTCTCATAGACTGAGTAATGCTTTGAGGAAACTCATGCTCGTTTTAAGAGAAATAATGCAACTAAATTAAAACGACTTTGAACTTGAAACCACTGAAAGACGTTGAGCCAAAGGGGGAGAATTAGTGTCGGTGATGCTGTCGATTGTATTGGACTTCACTATCAGATCAAGAAAAATGACAATCGACACTTTGCTTGTTTGTGTCTGCTCCAAATTTAAGCAGGGCACGAAGTTACAGTTACCCCCAAGTGGACTGCTTATGCCCAAGCCTGAAAGTTGACTAATTGTTTCTCATCAACGGTAACCTACTCGATTGCGCCGAGCTTTTTGACAAGTTTTCCGAAATAGTTGCCGAAACCAAGACGTTTTCAGATTGAATAGAGTTTAGTTCAATTTTCCTGTGCCAATTCAATTTTTCACTTTTCGAAAAACAGAAAATGTTGTAACAGCATTTTTTCTGTATGAGAACACTCTCGCTGATGGCAATTAGAAAACATTGCAACAGCTTCAGTTACATTTTCGCCAATAAAGATTTTGGGTAGGTAAGATGAACACATTTTCCTAGCAATTAACATTTTCTTTCTCGGTGCAGAATTCCGTCTTAGAAACGTTTGCTTCTATGACTTACCATTTATTTGCGGCTCACAATCTTGAGTCCGTCGCAGTTGTTTCGACTTCACTTGTAGTTGCAGCATACAGTTTCGTTTCTCGCTGATCTTTGCAAATTATTTTATAGTAACTTATTCTTGGTCGCCCAGTTGTAAAGTAACTGGTAGATGGAGCTTTTTCAACAATTAAACTTTTCATACGTTAGAATGAGCGTTGTGGACATTAATCAAACGAGCTTGCACATTTTTTTCAAGATATTGATGAATGCACATCGAACCAGAGCAAACACGATTGTCACGCACAAGCCGACTGCACAAACATTCAAGGCTCCTTCCAGTGTACCTGCAAAACCGGTTACCGAGGAGATGGAAAAAGTTGCACAAGTACTGTATGCTAAGATCACAAAAAGTAGAGGTTAAAGATTTCATTTATGATACATCGACAGCACCAATTTCTGAAACGTGCAAAATAACTCTACATTACAAACTAAGTTGTATACAAGGGTGTTAACAAGTGAAGTTTTGGGAAGCATTTTTGACTATGTCATTAAACTTGCAGTTTCGTTTCAAAGTTGGCTATTCTTATGTTTGGAAAATATGAGCATCTACAGGATGAAATTCATGTTAAAAAGACAGTGTTTTTCAACCCTTTTTCAGTCAGCTCACTGTCCATCGAAAGGAATCTTTTCCCAGCAAAGAATCAGACACTAAGATCTTACAGAGTATATATTTCGCCTACTAGGTAGGCATTATCATCATATCACCTCTAATCATTACTCTTGTAGTATATTGAAGATTGAAACTGGTGTTTGTGGATAATTACTTCCATAAGAGTTTGCGGAATGAACGACTGTTGAAAATCACGAGCACTCTCTGTAAAAAAGTACTTTGGGACGGATCTGAATAAATATTTTTTCCAAGTAAGGTCTCCAACGTATATAGTAACGCCAATACACTTTTTGCTTTAGCTAAGTGTAGCCTTAGAGTACAATAACAAGTTAGAGTACAGAAGAATCGAAGTTGTTTTGTTGTCAACATTGGTATTTTCTTGTTTGCTCGTGCAATACGTTGTAACAAATATCAATGCGAAATGAGCAGGGTGTATTAAAGAAACGAAGAGATTTTATATAAAGATCAACCGAGGCCATAGAGAAAAAAAGGAAGCGAAATAGACAATTGGTACACTCGTAGACAACGCACTGTAAACATCCGTTGTTTTGGTGCGTTTCTGTGAGCTATACTGCGTCACCTTGGTCTGTTATAAATTTACAAAAGAAATGTTTTGATAGCAAGGAAATATCAAAAAATGTGAAAATGTTCAGGTTTCCCAAAGCACAAATGTATAGTTCTAGCGTTTCACACATCACATTTATCGACTGAAAATCATATGAAAGGTAAAAAAAAATTAAAGTCAATTTTCACGAGTTGGAGGTAACACATATTGCTCCATTTTAAAGCAACAAAAAATTCATGTGACTTTTAAATGCCAAAACACAATTCCTCACACAAATAGTTCACAAAATTCAATAANCAGAGAAATTTCCACAATACGGCTTTGCTTAAATGNCAAAAAATTGATTTCACATTTGAACAAATTATACGATTCAATGAGAACATCATTTNCTGATCATAAAACATGTTTCATAAGTCGTGAATCCTGATCGTGACGTTAGATATNGTTTTGCGGTATGGTATTTTCACTGACAAGGCATTGAAATTATTGTAACTATCAGCATAAAATACAANATAAATATATTAATTATTTATTTGATTTTGAAGTACATATCTTAATTGGTCATCTTTTGGTTCCTTTGGGTATTTCAAATGAAAAAAAAGATATATTTCCAAAAAAATAACTTCCAAGGCCTTAGTAAATATTAGCTTAAGAAAGTCTATTTGCAGTTGCATGCGTGCCTCTGTACCTTATATTGAATTTCTTACATACTGCAGCAATTTAACAATTTTGTTACCTATTAAGATAAAACAACAGGCAAGGAAAAAATAAAAGGAACATTGACAGCACAGTCTATAGAAGATCAATGCTTTCATTTCTATGTCCGTATCATTTGACATGTGCTCGAAAACAATTAGCAGATGATATTTTCTGCTTGAAATATTTTGAAAAATTGCCGTGCATCAAAGTGTCTTTGGAGAAAAGTGAACTTCTTCCTCACACAAAAACATATCCCACAGTTTTTTTTTGTACTTGTTACTGAATGCAGTGCCTACCGGAACAACTCGAAGCCACCATGCTCAAAGCTAAATGTACTAGGCTTAGTTAGTCATTTCTGCCTCGCGAAATACTTCATCATTCAACCCACTTTCAAATGCATTTGCCTTTGCGTCCCGCAGACTCTGGCGTTGATGAATGTGCTCTTGGAATCGACATTTGCCATAAAACTCGAGCAGAGTGTGTAGACCTACCAAGCGGCTACATGTGCTTGTGCTTGGCTGGTTATAAAGGAAATGGAAAAACCTGTGAAGGTAACATTTTGCAACGTGCATTCGAGCGTATCATCAACAAAACAGTTACTTGTAGGCAAAACACATTATAATTTGCTCCAAAAAACGAGCAAAGTATTTCGATCAAAGTGAGTTCGAAACAATTCGGTTGCAGGTGGTTGTAGCAGGGTTTTCTTTTGTTGCAAGAACCAAAGCCATTCTGCCTTGGAGATGTGTTTCAACCTACGTTGCGGAGGCCGATGAGTTTTTAAATTTATCTATAAAAGAATGTTATAACAAACGGTTAATCAGGCTTGACAGAATTTGAAACAGCCACGACCTCATAGGCAATGTTTAATGCTATGTAGGTCATCGCTTAGTATTTGTTCTTATAAACCTAAAATTGATGATGACAACTGACATGGGCAGGCAGGAAATAGACAACGGTTACATTTATTACTGTTGCAAATATTTTTGAAAAACGCATTCGCTGAATTTGCAAAAGTTTTGCAAATGATATAGTTATTGACGCCTTGAACTTTCAAATAAAATGGAACAAAATGTGAAAACAATTCAAATACTGTGTGGGAGTAGGTTAGGTGCATTAGATGAAACTAGATCAACATTTGCACGATTTTGGGTAAATGTTGGTATTTTAAGTAATGTGAAGTGTTAGATGAAAAGGTAGAAACAAAAATGTCAACATAGTGACGCACATTAATTAGACTTCATTCTTCTTTCTTTGAAGAACATGTTTACACGCTGCTTTGGCTCATAGGGTTTAATACAATTGGATTAGTATCAGTCAGTTTTAGCTCTTCACTTTGTTTGTTGCCACGGTAGTTTATAATTTCTCAACCAAACGTTTTGAAAAATTTCGTTAAACAAAATGGGTGCGCTGTGCAAGTGTTGTTACATCACTCTGTTTTCCACGCTTTTAAAGACATTGATGAATGCACGTCTTCTGTTGACAAGCACGACTGCCATCCTCAAGCCGATTGCTCAAACACTAATGGGTCGTTTACATGCAGCTGTAAAAACGGATACAATGGAGATGGAAGAAATTGTTCAAGTACGTTTAAACATGAAAGAACACTAATATTTTTTTATCCTAACACCGGGAAGATTTTTATTAGTGGAATAATTATTTGAAACAGGGTCCTTGGCCTCTGAATGCACAAGAATTACCGAATTTCTTATATTGAGTGATTCGCCCAATATCTTGCAGCGATTTGAATTTTACCATATATTTTCACGATTGTAGTTAGAGGTATAACACTTCCGCTGCGCAAATGAAAAGTTTGCTCTATCTCTAATTTCAAAACAGCGCTCAGTTGATTTCTTCATGAAAATATAATATTGCGTTAGAATATTGTAGCCTCTTTTTATAAATTGTTTTTGTTTTTCATGAAGCAAATTTCGAACGTTATGCAAAGTGTCTGTTGAGAGTTAGTGTTTTAATCTGATGTTCCTCTGTGTTTTAGCTTTACTGAGGAACCACAAAAATAATTTGTCAAAAAATATTATCTTTGTGGTTTTTCAGTAAAGCTAAAAAATAGAGGAAAATCAGATTAAAACATTAACTCTCAACATTTTTCTCATTTCTGACTCCGGAGTATCTCAGTTTTTTCTTTCAGAACCGCCGCCGCAAATTATTCAGTATTGTTTAGCTTAAATAGGACGTGACAGGTAAATTTTGATTTCAGATTCAGGAACAGTGACCTGAAATTATACTAGCAGCGCAAATCGCTGACCCAGGTTGGGAGCCACTGCACTAAAAGATTAACAGCTTCTCTTGTTCACCATTCTAAACCATCTGGTTACGACATTGTTTAGATTTGGGGACAAACGAATGCGCTCTTGGAATAGACATTTGCCACAAAACCCGAGCAGAATGCATAGATCTTCCGAGCGGCCACCTGTGCTTGTGCTTGGCTGGTTATAAAGGGAATGGAAATACCTGCGAAGGTAACTCAACTTCTTTTCAAGTGTGACGCGAATAAAAAGGGCAGACATGTTTATTTACGTTTGGTTCAACTGGAAATGGTGAAATGATGAAGCAGTAAAACAGTAAGAATGATCATTTCTTTTCTGTTGATAAGAAGAGCTAAGGCCCTCTATCCCCGGGTTTCCCAAACTGTGTGCCGGGGCACATTTAGTGTGCCTCGAAAGAGACTGAAGTGTGCCTCGAAAGAGACTGAAGTGTGCCGCGAAAGTTTCATGCTTTGACAAAAAGCTTATAAATGTTTGGTCCATGTTGCAGTAGGTTTTTGCCATCATAAAATAGGTGTGCCGCGGCCAAATCCAGAAGTTATTAGTGTGCCATGACGAAAAAAGTTTAAAAAGCACTGATAGAGTCTATCCAAACCTAACGTTTCGGAGGGCAGTGAGAAAAGGGGGAGAAAGAAGAAAAAAGGCCTGCCAGGGTTAGGCAATACTACAATATGCTATATGTTGAAAGGCGAAAAGCAAGACAAAAGGGGTGTTTTCTCGGAAGAAGCTTCATTTTACAACGCACACACGATGGGCATTTGAGTGGCTAAATTTCATCGAATTATCCCACTTGGATCAGCAACTGTCAAGGAAGAACGGTGGCCAGAACGTTTTCGATAGGGGGCTTTACGTTTGTTCAGGGGGGCTTAACATTCTGAAATTTGATAAAAACTCCACCGATTATAGTGCTTCATGATTCAATTTAGGGGGACTTGGAGCTTTGTTTGGGGGGCTAAGCCCCAAAAGCCCTCCGTGGCGACGGGACTGTGTCAAGAGGATCCTTATCTTATATCGCTCGTAACAGTGATATTGACATCTCCTGTTCATTGATGCTCTTTTGCGAACAAAGTGTCACTATTTTCAGAAGCGTCGCCAGGAAGTCTTCAACAGGGGGGCTTTACGTTTGTGCAGGCGGGCTTGACATTGTAAAAATTGACAAAACTCTACTGATTTATAGTGTTTCATGTTTTAACTTCGGGGCCTTGAGCATTGTTTGGGGGATTAGCTCACCGAAACCCCCCATGGCGACGGGACTGATTCTCTTCGCCAGCTGCGCAAGTGAATAAGATTTTAAACAGCATCTGAAAACATTTGCTGCTAAGATGTAAAAAATCGGTGGAAATGGTGATATAAAAATTTAGCTAATTTTTTTCCAAGAGTCTTGCAATCAGGGTCTATCAAAGGCACAAATACCCTAACCGTTAACCAATTTACATGGTCTATGTGTAAAACCAAAGCTTCTTTTTGGATGTCTTGGTGCTAGTTTGTGGCATAAAGCGATGCATTGTAAGCTAAGATCGTGAAAACTTTAAGGAAGACAGAAAATCAGGCTAAATTGGACGAGTCTTTATTAAAGAAAACACTTTTTAGTGACGTCAGCAAACTTTACGTGTTTTATTTGATGAGCATACGCACAAAATACTTACAAAAAGTGCTTGAAAAATGTGAATTATTGTATCACCTATGGCATTCGAGCAATGCGAATAACATACATGAGAACATAATAAACAAGAATAAGGTTAACAGGAAATTAATTAAACTGACAATTTTCTTTTGCGAAAATGTGCGTTATACTAAACTGATCCCTCTTTTGTTTCAACTTCATTCTTCAATTTTTTTCCACAGAAAGGAAATTTTGAAGTAAGCGCTTTCTTTCCAAAAGTACCTGTAGATAAAGCTTTGACAAGGCTTCTTCCACATATCTGTCTTACGTTTATGTTTCTGAAGACATTGACGAATGTACATCTGCTGTCGACAAGCATGACTGCCACCCTCAAGCTGATTGCTCAAACAGCAATGGTTCATTCACATGCACTTGCAAGAATGGGTACGTAGGAGACGGAAAGACGTGTTCAAGTAAGTTAGAAACAACTTTTATAAGCAATTTTGGAACTCGAAACATTGCACCATAAGTTTTTCCAAGGCATCAAACGTATTTTACTCAGGGTTGGGTGCTTTTTCGCTCCGGCGTTTTGGCGACGACTCTATGGAGCCGGCAACTTGGTGCCGAACTGTTTTGGCATCATCCGTTTTGGTACTGAGCTGTTCAGGCGCCAGTTTGGAGACTGACAAGTTGTACAATGAAAATGGATAAAAACGTGGATAAAACTTTAATCCATATCGTAATTGTCGGCCATACCTTGCAAAGATTCAAGTGTGGCCTGTGAGTCCAAGTGTTTTGTGGTGTTTAGAATACGCTCATCAGCCTTAATGTCTTGGAGGATTTTTTATTCCGAGCTTTCCCAGCAATCAACTGCTCATAGTGCGCATTACGCCCTTTCTGTATTTTTCTAATACTATCAATGAACTTCCAAATAAAGAGATGGTACTCCCAATTCGACATACTGTATACTTTTCTGTGTGTTGCGTTGGAATGATTATTGGTTCTATCCTCACCAGCAATTATTTGTCTATACTGATTCCATATGCCAGTTGGTGGACGTCGTCTATCCTCTAGTCTCGTTGGTCTCCTTATATAATTATCTTCGAAGCATAATTATCTAAGAGTGATCAACGTACGCTCAAGCGACAAAACTGTTTAGCGCCAAATGGTTCCATTATACTCAGGTGTGTTTATTAAATGAATCAACATTTTTATGTGCGTGTCCTATACCGTGTTGATTTACTTTCTGCACATTTTCAATCATGGCTTACTATATACAAACTTTAACGTCTGCAACTGCCACGATCGTGGCTTTTGAAGTTATGATCAGGCATAAGTAGCGACCAGATTGTGCTAGAGCAGGGGTCCCTAGCCTTTCTCGGACCATGTACCCCTTCAGGATTTCGAAAGATGAGCATGTACCTTTGAAATTTCTTGTGACAAAAAGGCTGAGTAAAATAACAAAAATCCATTGATTTTTTAAATAGAACTGTTGCATTTCACAATACTTGGAAATATATAATATAAACATACATTTTCCCCTTCCGTTGCTAACCTGAAGTGTACACCTTCAGATTGGCAAATGTGCCCCTAAGAGCACATGTACCCCAGGTTGGGAACCCTGCGCTAGAGAGTCAGTAACGACATCGTCGGATTCGAAAGACAGCATCACATCTCTTGAGGTATGTTGCGCGTAATTATGACGTGTTTTTTGGGGAAAATCCATTTTTCACGTTGCCAAAAAAATTTCGTGGTTTTTATTCGAAAGGTCGTGGAGCGAAAACTAAACACGTTGGAAAGTTTCTACATAACTAATGTCAGCCAAGACCGTCGGTTTGCGAAAGCAATTGAAAAAAATGAGCTTTTTGTTGCTGGGGGCACCTTTGGGCATTTGAAAGATAAATTTATCCCTCTGGACATTTGAGGGGTGATTTGCCCTTCAAATATCCAAAAAAATCTGTAAATTGCAGAACAGGGTTCCGTTGGTGTCTTACTGCATCCTAATAAATTTCAAGTGAAAATATTTAGAAGAAAAATGTTATGGAAGTTTTTGCATTTAATTAATTAGCTAATCCCCTACGGGGTTTTTTGATTTTTTGGAAAACTGCCAAAAATCAATTCCGGAAAATCAAAAATTTGCATTTTTCTAAAAAATTTTGAATGCAAAAATACCTAGCTCATCGGATCGATTGCTGTCTTCCGAATCCGAGGATGTTTTCACTAACTCTTTAGCGCAATCCATTCGCGAGTTATGGCCGATCATAACTTCAAAAGCCACGTTCGTGGCAGTTGCAGGCGTTGCGGGTTTTGCATAAAATTTACTTACTGTCAAAACACATCCTATGCGGAAACTTGCTTTTTTAATTTTTTGCTGATTGCTGCTGCTGTTTTTCTGCTGCAAATGGTTTTAACACCTCTGGAAGTCCTTCTTCCAAGTATTTCTTCCATTTGGCGCATGATTCTTTGCTAGGTATAAGAACCTTAACGAAGTAACTTATCTTTTCACATCAATCACGTTTGAATAGACCTCATGGTTAAACAGTTCACAAAAATCTCCAACTACGACTTCTTGAAATTTGCAAGTGAGTGTTCATGCAAAAATTTGGGCGGCAACAATGCGCTAGACTTTGCTTGTGGATGAAAATGCGTTGTGAAGATAAAGTAGACGGTTGCGTAAACGACCACGATTTCTGCTAGCAAAATGGAAATAGAATTTTGAAGTCTGTAAAACATCACGTAACAAGACCAATAACTTGAGGACAATTTTTAACTTGGCACCTTAAAGTCAATTTTTGGAAGAAACCAATTTGTTGAGTTACGAAGANTTTCAACTTAGCAAACTGGTTTCTTCCAAACAATTTCCAAACANCCACATTAAAGCTACAATCTAAAAATTGNCTTCACACNGAACGTTTCGCAGAGCCTGGAGATAACGAATGTTCTCTTGGAATCGACAATTGCCATAAAACTCGAGCAGAGTGTGTTGATCTACCAAGCGGCTACATGTGCTTGTGCTTAGCTGGTTATAAAGGAAATGGAAGAACCTGTGAAGGTAACATTTTGCAACGTGCATTCATATCCTTAAAAAGCAGTCATCTGTAAGTAAAACACATTATAATTTGCTGCAAAAAATTTCCTGGTACTCTTATCAGTTTTAATGTAAAAACATTAATTTTGGTTTTAACTTAATTAAAGCTAAATAATTAAGGTTATTCAGATTAGTTTACAGTTTGAATAAGGTGCTGATTATTCCCTAACAAAAACACTTCCTAATACAGTACTTCGGTTTTGCCATACAGCAGTTGTTAGTGTTACAAAGCTATTGTAAGTACCACGGTAAAGATACCATGAGGCAACGAAGCGAAAGAAAGAATATATCAAAAAACACTGATAACAGCATACCGTGATTAGATCGGTCTCAGATTTATTCAGAAGGATATCTATTGTTTAACACAAAAACACTGCAAAACNGTGACAGATGTACATTTCAGGAACTCCGCTTAGTTCAAATGCCCNTAGAAACGTGGTACCTATTATAGTTTAAACCAGGGGTGGGCAGGCTACGTCCCGCGGTCCGCATGCGGCCCGCAGGGCAGCCACACGTACGTAGTGCATATTTCGAGTCGATGTTAAAGTAATTTTATCGAATTCTCGAGACTTTATTCCACATGCTTCATTCGAAACCGCATTTTTACTCAACCGGAAGTGACTATTGTTACAATGTCAATGTGAAATAAAACAGTACAAGGTTATAATAATATTATCATTAATTCATATTTTGAAACGTAACTTGTAACCGAAGTAAAAAATGTAATATATTTGGTCTCCGGTAGCAATAAAGCTTTTAATGTGGCCCCCCGTAGGAAATGTTTGCCCACCCCTGGTGACTTTACCATTTTTTAAACAGCCCTGAAACCAGAACCACTAATGAAGAGTGCTGAAAGGTTGTTTGACACTTTGTTTTTTTCGGTATTCTGCTTGAAACACAAACGTATAGACAGTGGCGTATCTATGCAAAGTGGCGCCCATGGCAAAATTTAAATGTGCGCCCTTTCTAATTATTTAAATATTAAATATAGGCACAATTTTTACGAAAGATAAACCATAAAGAAAATGAATTTTTTGAAACGGAAAATATTTGTGTTTATTTTTGCTTTAAACGTTTCATCAAATAACATATAAATTATCCATAACGAGTACAACATACTTCTATACTCATTTATTTTTATTATGATGAACATCAAAACATTCAAATAATAATGTTATCGTAGTCTATATGTCTACATAGTGTTGCCTGACAAAATTGTACATCTTACAAAAAAAATCAAACAACATATTGCAACTGCAAACGACAGTTCCTTTTAAAACGAAATACATTCAATCTGAATCGTGCAATAAACTATTGAATGTAGGTAAAGTATCAATTCTGTTCGAAAGACACATTTCCATCGAGACAAACGTATCCAACCTTTTCCAGTTAAATTACACAAAAATGCTAAAAAAAAATAAAACAAAACAACACTTTCCGTGCCTTTATCGAAGCAAACTCGTCTATGATTTCATCAAAGTAAGCTTTTGCCGTTTCGTCCCTTTTTATTCTCATTAAAGCTATATCACATAATAATCTTGCCTGACTTAGTGTTAATCAATGAGGGCCGGAGGTATGAAAGGAACAATTTCAGCTTACTGAAAGATCTTT
>JGI24159J19872_10006418_pt1 | contig 15315 bp, 9 predicted proteins | sample Ectturendosymbi4_FD_19872 | JGI IMG/M metagenome (IMG submission 19872) | reverse complement strand
TTGAACATGCTAGTGAGTGAAACGACCAAAAGGGCCGAGGCGAGGCACCAAGTGACGGGACTTATATAGGAGGTATCTTCATTCATCATTCCACATATAGTTCAAATAAGTCTTTACAAAAAATGCAAAATACAAATACCTGCAAACAACAGCAAAAATATATGGACACTGCCAAACACGATTTCACAGCTTGCTGTAATTGAGCTGTACCTGAAATCACAACCATGTTTCAGTCCGTAAAATATTTTGTGGTGCATATGGTTTGTAGACTACATCCTTTCTCAACCTAATTCTCACAGACTTCATGAAACAATTTAATCGGTCACGAAGGGAAAGCTCTTAATCTAACAAGGTTTGCAGTCTTGCTCCGCTATAAATACCAGCTGCCCTTTGACTGAATTTCCTTTCAATTGTTTTACGCCTCCTGTTGAAGCACACGCTGATTAGGAGTGACGTCACCACAAACAAGTCGCCCCTTCATGGAAAACGTCATCGCAAGCGCAGACGATGGGTGACGATAAAAAACACTGATATTACTTCAAAAGTACAAGCTATGTTTGCTAGGATTTAGACAAATTCCTCAGGCGTGTTTACTGCTTGTCTGCATCATTTCCACTTTGTCACCCAGTCAAAATGCCAGCCACGCGTTATAGTAAGTTTATAGCAGCAGAGTCAGCCACTTTTGGTTAGTCTCCTTAGCTTGTTTTCAGAAAATGTAGACTACATTTTCCTTGACGATAATTCCCTACTAATGCTGCCTCACCCTGTTAAGCATACAGTGTTTGGCGGAAAATAAAGATGTGTAAAGACTTTGCCGTATTCATTAAAAAGGAGTACATATTTAATTCACTGAGTAGATACAATACGACGTAGCTCGCAATACGTAGCCTGTCGTAGCGCTAAACAACAAGTCTTGCCAAATGAGCCTGGCCAACGTAGCTATTGCTGTTGACATTGTGATGTTCCACAGTGCTAGCTGCCATCTGGTAGCAGCAACGCAGCCCGTAATATATCTTACCAACGAAGGCCAACCCTTGAATCAAGACGCATTAATTGCGGTTTAGGAGGTGCATGGAACAATTTTGCAAATGAACACAACGGAGCTCGGGTTTTTGTCACGTGATTGTAAGCTACCATCGATCCGCCTCTGCTACGTTCTAGCCTGCATGCTCGGTCATGTACCGCAACCGCAACAGCGGAAAAACGTCACAAATACAGTAAAATACGATCATTCCTAACCGATTCCTTTGCTTTAACCGCTTTGTGTGCTGGAAAAATATGTCCCAGAACCATCAGCATTTCGGTGTTCGGTTTCGTCGCATGCCGCAGAGAGAATAGGTGCAGCTTTTTAATTTCTAACCAGCTTGCTGCCATCACTTGATAGAAATAACCTGAGGATCGCAATGCGCGAAACAAAAGTCTGCCTGTCTTGTCACAATGCACAAGAACATGTGGCAGGAAGTTGTCTGCACAGTCGTTTGTGAGCTCCAACACTGCATAAAAGTGTCAAACAGTTTTCTTGTCGTTTTTCAGATTGGTTGCAGTGTCTATCACATTCGCCATCAAAAATAGCATCACATTTTCTCAGTGGCTTTCTCTCATTAACTCACGCAAGCTCCCAGTTTAGCTGAATGGGATACAAATGCTTTCGAAAGAAGCATACTGTGACAAATGCACTAGAATCAAAAGCGTAGAACTTCATCACAAATGTCCATTGGGTCTAGCCCAATTTGTTGCTCATACTAAATCCTTCATAGGTATGAAAACAATGGTTTTCACCAAGAACCCAACATGAACTGCCAAATCAGCTGATTTTTTGATCTAAATTCTGGATATCCCCTTGAAGGAAAGTTTCCGACTACATAACGTAATCCGCTGGAGAATTGCCCAGTACTGAGCAAGCAGATGCTTTCGGATATTCGGTATAATGCCTGTTTGCTGTTATGCAAATCCATGGCGGACACATTAAATAGGGAGCTCAAACGCAGAGTTTCCTGACCTTTTTTCCGTGAACTTTTTGGCACGCATCACAGGTAAAATCGACTTTTTGTTTGTTTTAATTCGAAAAGTTTAGTTTACACAATGAATCAAAGAAGCGAAAAATTTTGATGGGAGGCATTTTAAAGTTAGGTTTTAAAGTAGCATGGTCATCCGGTATGTGTTGATGAAGAAAATAAAAAAATCCCGAGCCACTTCATCGAAAGATTAAAAAAGTCATTACCTATTTCCAGCAGACGGGTACCTATTGCTAATGGGCTGTCCAATAGCCCTTGTTCCGCACCTAAAACAGTCAAGGTTTGAAACTGATTTTGTGATTTCAAATAAGTATGACAGATCCATTGAAGTTAATTTGCTATAAGTCATGACTCAGCAAATTTCCGCTTCGGTGTTGAAACTTACGGCAGGATGAAGGCAGGCTACTTTGGTTAAGTTCCTGTGCCTTACCGTTGCATTTCCCTCAGCCCCTGCTTGGCTTCCAAGTGCAACAACGCTCCACATCGCTCGCGAAGTACCTTCTGAGATGGCTTGAAATAAAGTATTATAGATGACTGTTTAGCGCGTATGGTATCAAGTTCTGACTTCCGAGCATGATATATCTGAATTTCTGATTTTTACAAGCGATAGGAGGTTCTCACGTATCATACCCCTGACAAGCAAAATACGATTTGGTGAGCACAATAGTAGCATTAGGGTAAAAGGAGTTATACCCATGAAAAAGAGCAAGTTTTAGGTTTCAGAAACCTTAGTTTTTTGCCGCGCGTTTTCTACAATTCTCCCTTATTCGCCAGGTAACACCTTCGAAAGAAAAGTCCATATCAAACGTCTCTTGCAAGAATGATTGATTAGCTGTGTGTCCAGCGCAAAATTTACACAATGACTCGAGGTGTACAGCATTTTCGACGAAGGCGGTATGTTCCTTTCAAACACACCAGGTCAGAGATTGTTTTGAAAATTGGCAAACTGTCCTCTGTTGCTCACAGATACTGCGTAACTCAGCTTGTTTTCGAATACAGGTACTGGAATGACTCACTACGTTAGCAAGCAAGTGATGGCAGTTGGGAAAAATGCCATCGATTCTTCGGATTTGCAGTTTTATCTTTAGTTCACTGATAAACAACAGATTGCATGACTGGACTGCTTGTGTCGATGAATGATACGAGTTTTGCAATTTCTAAAAGCTGGTTTGAGTTTGCCTACAGCCTATATGACTTACTTTACTCTTAAAATTTTTTTGTTTTACTTCCACCCACGTATAGCAACGGATAAAATGCAGAAATTTTCTTAAGATTGTTTCATTCAATAGTTATACTACATCAATCGACAACCTAGTTCATGAGGAATAAGCCTTGATGTTTATGGCGTTGCCGCCACTTGGGGGCACTTCGATTGCGTTTGAAAGGAAACGTCATAGATTTTTCGATAAAAAAGAAAGCATGGTGTCAAACCAAAAAGTTTGGTGTAGTTTGTAGATGCTTGGAAAGAGATAATTGTTTTAATCTCTTTTAGTTACCATATTTTGGTAACAGTCAAATCAGAAATGTTATTTGTATGCTGCTGGTCTTGATAAAAACAGTCAAAACATATTGCCGCAAACGTGTGATGAAAAGTAAATAATCTCAAGAATTGCTTGTTTCTAACAACTTTGCTGACGTCTTTGATAACCCGTCACAAAAAACTCTACGTCCTGAGGAATGACATTTTCAGACGTTTAAACATGTTTTCTGTGCCATTTTAATCCACGATCTTAAAAAAAACGTTGGTAAAATATCACCACAAATCTTGAAACCTACAAAGAATTCATAGTTAAACTATCGGTGCTGGGTGATCGTGGGTTACCACGCTTGTGATCTACGTAGCGGCAATATCAGTGACGTGGAAACAAATGTTCTGGTTAAACAGATTCCCAGGGTGCCCCTAATCTGTTTGACGTAATGAAGCAGACTGTAAGTTTGCACAAACTCTTTCTAATACTCGCCAAACAGTTGATCTTTCTGCTGCAGCGATAAGTCAAAAGATTGTAGATCAGCTTTCTAACGAGCAGTATTTTTCACAATCTGTCATTAAAATCGGAACGGCAATTCTACGTAGCCTGTTATATGACGTAAACCATGCTTGCCAGTGGGAACAAAACTAAATTCCCAATGTTTACAGCACACCACCAGCACAAAGTAACAACCTAAACGTGTTTGCCTTTTCAAAATAAACGCGTATTACAGAAGCAGAAAAATAACTGATGCCACATACTGCGAAGGTAGTGTAGATGAAACATCCTGAAGAATGTTACGCTGAACAACATTACGAGTCAAAGTCAACCGCAAAACAGATTTGAAAACAAGGTATAAAGTAGGCAGTGGGAAACGTGTAAAGACTAAAATTATGAGCATTTCATATAATTTTGGCCTGAAAGGATTCACAAGTTTTACTTCACCTCTCATTTTTAATGTAAATGATTCATGTCCGTACCGTTTTAAATCGCATGCATAAAAACAATTCTGTCATGCAAATCCTCCACAACTTGGAAGGAATAACTTTTTGAGCAAAATGCAAGACTTCATTCGGTTAAGTCTGACAAACCCGTACCACGTGTTAAAAAACCTCAGAAATCAAGTCGTGACAATCATTCAAAGCTCTTCTGCTTTATACTTCGGAGATACAGCTTGCTCGCTTTGAATAAGTTTTCAATTTGCAGTCACGAACACATTAGCGTCAAAATTCAGTACAGCTTCAAATATGTCCACTTTTGCACATTTTTGCTCATGATGAAGACACCAGTCACAATACTCGAAATTCCCTCACGCAAAACACGCTGTTTACCCAAGCCTTTTCAAAAATCTAAGTTCCTCAGGCATGACTGAACACGATGCTGTTTTGTTGCTGACCAGGCATCTGAAAATAATTTTGGGCCACACGCAAATTTCCTAGCCTTTTAAAAACATATTTGTAGCAGCAAGCGTGTTTCAAGAGCTCTGTCACTTTTTAATGTGGAGATTAACGCAACGCAGCTTGATTGACAGTTTCTCGTAGCATTGCTGATGGCTTGCGCGCACGTTGAGTATGAGCAGTGCAGTGGCCAGACAGCAAGATGCTGTTTGATGTTAAGTCATGAGGGAGTCTTTGATGTTTTACTTGTAAACATGCACCTGCACGATGGCATCGCATCAGCAGTCTACCTGTCATTCATCTTCAGCAAAAGACAGCGTCAATGGAAAACAACAGAATGACACCGATGCCCTTTCATGCGTCACAATCGCCTATAGTAGACCTTGACAGGCAACTGCTGAAGTGAGGCCATTGATGACGTTCGAAATTTGTCAGTGAATCCGGATGAATTGATCGCTGTAAAGTGTCCGATGCGTGCGGACTAGAGGTCAGTTTCTCATTATAAGCAAGCTAAAATATATGCAGCATTCTCACAAACATTGTTTAAAAGCGAGAACAATTGTTTCATTACATTTCCCTTAGGATTGCCACAGATGTGAGAGCGAGATTTGCATTGGCAACTGTGCTCTTAGATTCAAATGCTTTTGTTGTTTTTGTTTGCCGTAAAAATCATTTTAATCTGAAAACAGAAAAATAGATTTCTGACAAACACCATTACTTGCTCTTGCGTTTTGCACTGCAAACAAAATAGTTTTGGGACAAAAACTTTTCACTGACTGATAGGAGATTTGCTTGTTCAGTTAGAGGCGGAAAATTGATAATCTCATTTGGCCGAAACTTCCGTTCTGCTTTATTTCAACAATGCTCGTATTCGCCCAGACGCATATTTTGCAAACCTTGTCGACCACTCCTACCAGTATCAAAAGCGAAATTTAAGATTTGCGCGTACACGTGCTGAAAGCATGTCAGCGTAATATTTGCGGTGCTTTGTAAAACAGTGCTTCCTCGTATCCCCACCTCGTTCAACCGGCATTCGATTATCCGGTCGCCTTCAACATTGGTACGACTGCGCAATTTGCTGCCGAAAACACTCCCAAATTGATTCGTTTTTAGCAGATCTCCTTTTGCAACTGATAACAATTAAATCGGAAATTTCACAGCAAATTATTGAATTCCTATCAATTTTCAAACCATAGATGTGCGATGTTTTTCTTTGTTGCTGTTTCTTTCACTTGCTGTAAATATAAGTATTCAATAATCCGTTTTTTTTGATTATCCGCTCAGATATCTAAAAATATTGCCGCAACTAGATTAGATAATCGAGGAAGCACTGTATATTTTCTCGTTTCAGGTACCTCTTGATTCCGTGTCGCAAGGTCGTGAGATTGGAGCCACGGGCGTTGGAAGGATTTTTTCTAGGTGGGGGGCAGTAGTGGATTTTTCCTGGGGTAGCCAAAAAGATTTTTCCAGACGGGGGCCTAAAAGTAGCGAAGTTTCATTTTACCCACTTGAAACTAAAAAACTACCTTTTTTGCTAAATAAGTAATAGGAAAATGTCAAATTTGAAAATCCTGGGGAGCAAGGCCCCCAGTGCTTTCCCCTTTCCGACGCCCACGACTGGAAGGATAAGGAGATTTACTGTTGTTTTGCAAAACTTTAAGAAAAACTTTCAGAAGAATTTAGCACTGCTCTGCTGAGCTGCTTGCTTTATTAGCACAAGCGACACTATGAGTCGAATGTCATATACACAAAATACTGTGCAAATGAAGAGTTGTTGTACTGCGATGAAACGCACGGATGACACTCCATAACTGTCAAACACCAGGGTTCCCACCCACAGTATTATTCGAATCAATATTTTTCACGTCTTCTACTACAAACATGCATGGTGTCACGTGCTTGCAATAGATTTTACGATTGATGGATTAGCCTGGCGCTGGCACGCTGCAACACAGCAGTCAGGTTTTTGTCTACGTCATCGAAAGCGTGTGTTGATAAAAAAAGCGCGATGAAAAGAACGCTAAGCGCGTCAGCGGTTAAGCGAGCTTGCCAAAGGTCACTGTCTGTGAGAAAAACAAATCACTAGCATTCAGACAACACCACTTAAATAAACACTAGGTGGCCTTGATTCAAACAAGTGGCTCTTTCCGTTCACGTTCAAGTTTTGCAACGAATTCTTGAGGGTGCTGTGACTGTAATCTGTTCAGGTAAAAGGCTTTTCAGTTTTTCAACTTCGATATCTCACCTGCACAGCAGTAGCTCAACAATGCGTTTTCAAAAACTTTCGATTCTCATCATGAACATCATGAAACATGCAGCAATCTTGATAAAAGTAGATATGAAATGGATATGAAAAGAGTTGCTGATTAACTACAGTATTTTCATTCAAGTCTTGAACTTGTTATTTACACACATTTTGTAGCGTTTTGCATGTTTTCAAAAGCAGAGGTGTAAGACTACCTTATCGAAACGGTGGTTGCAAATAAAAATGCCTTTTCGTGCTTCAATCTTCCCGGAGAAAAGAAAGCAATACCTGTTGCTTGAAAAATAAAACTTACCTGCATTTCTGTTGTAGAAGAAAACACTAAAAAATACTTAATACTTTACAACGGAAAATCTCTTAAAGGCGATCTTATTCTTAGTTCTTGAAAGAAAACCACACAGGCGTTGTCTCATTGTGTATAACGCTTCGATACGGCGAATGCAAGTCTCGATGTTTGCCGACTTTTATGGGTGTTGGAACTTCCTTAAATTTGGAAGTCTTGCAAAGTTGTGCAAGAAACAACAAAACAACTATCGACAATTCAAATTATACGTTTCGAAAAAGAAATGCTTATATTATCGGCGAAACCCAAACGTTTCTGATGCAGCTGCCCCAAGTGAAAACATGGGAGTAAGTTTTGGAGAGAAAAAGCAAAATCTGAATCGAAAGTGATCAAGTTTAACTAAAAAATTAGTGTAAGAAAATGTTTGGCAGCAAATTGAACTTAATGAAAAAATTCCAAATTTTAGCACTGCCTTGGTATTTAACAAGCCAGGAAATAAACTAAAACACATTCACGATAAATGAATTACGCCACATTTTAATTGATGCCTTCTTAATTGCTGCAACGTTCCTTTGAAGGCAACCGAAACTGGTTGCCATATTTATGTTCCCTTAAGACTTCATCACTCGGTTCTTTATAGCAGAGAGCCACCTACCGCCGACAAAAGTTCACGACTTGTACAGGAAGTCACGTACTTTTAAATCAGGTTGAATACATCAGGGAACTTTTAGGTGCTATTTTGGGTGGGATGGCGTCGCAGTGATAGCATAGGGCATGAAATGACCACTTTTTTTCAAGAATACAAGACGTGTTGCAGCTCAACACCGCGCCCTGCATGCAGGAGATAACACCACATGCGATTTGAAAGCAGTACCAGACCAAATACAGTAAGGAATGCTTGGTTTCTTTCTAAGCACATGTACCTTGCATACAGCAAAGGTCAAACTTACCCTGACAACCGATGATACAACCCATCAACGTGACCGACTGTTCTAGCATCGTTTCGAAATTTTAATTTAAAGATGTGTCCTTGGTGTTTTACTCATAACTCATTGATGCCAATCACTGCGCGATTGACTCAAGTTTTTTGAGTATAAATGCTTCCCACTCACTACGAATGTTCTGCCTCTACAACATTAACTTTCAAATACTGTTATTTAATGTGGAAGTCAAAGACAGCATGAATAGCTGGTAATTGTGACATAGTCAAACAATTTCTAACATAAGCCAATATTACTAAGAACCTAAACTTCTTTAGTTTAGCAAAACGTGGAATGTTTACACTTGAGCAATATGTTGCATGCTGGTACGTGTCAGAGGCCATGACGACTCAATACGACAATTTTCCTCATCTTTTTCTTTTTATAACAAACAAATTCTTTTCTTGATAATATAAGCACAGATCACTTTGCATGCAAGTTTGAACCAGTGCAGTAGAATGAGGCCCAGTTACACCTGCCATTTGTGGGCCTTGAAACCGAAACGGATGGTGACATGGGTTTCCTGAGGGCCGCTTTTCTACCCCAAAGAAGTACAACTAAGGGTTTTTGGCCAAAGTATTTGCTTTCCGGAAAATGAACTTTTTTCAGTTTTGATCAAAGACGGTAGAAATTTTTAGAAATGATTTGCAAAAATTTCATGTTGGTTTCATTTTGATAATGCCCGGCTGTTGCAAAGATGCCCACCATCGATCTGGTGCTTTAGCCGCAATTTACGAAAAGTAGGTAACAGGAGATTCCATCAGTCAAGTACTCCTGTTTTGGAATATTCAATCTGCTTCAGTTCCTTTAGCAGGTGCTGGTTTTGCGAAGACCTTTAGAGGCTTCGAGCTTCAAGTAGCTTTTATCGTTATCATTTGAGTATCAACATTTGGTCATGATTTCCAACTTGAAAACTGTTCCGTGCAAGTTGTAAACCAGCGCTTGAAAGGAAGTGAAGATCACTTTTTCTCAAATCTTGCTGGTTATGGAACAGTTAAAAAATACTACTTTGAGTCTCTGTTCTCAACAATTTAAAAACTCAAAGAGATCAACATTTTGTCATAAAAGGCAGAGGTTAAACAACACACGTGGTAACCAAGGGAATTTAGGAAAGCCGTACGGGACATGAATGCCAATATACAATGTTGTCACAAAGTGCAAGGAAATCTCTTAAATGTTTTGTCTCTTTAAACAGGTACATCGACGATTGCCAGAATAAAAACGAAACACGGAGCGTGTGACGTCCGCAGTCTTGAAGAGGTAAACACTGCGAGAGATTGTCTGAAGCCTAAGGTGCAAAGACGAATAATGATAATGTTTTTAAAAAAAACATACATTCACAACAATTTCTCATGCAGCATAGATGTCATTAATGTCCTGAGGGGCAGTGACAACGTACACAGCAAGAAAGAACGAGCGGTTTCTCTGACTAAAAAGGCTGACGATTGACTTTCTAAAGAAATAAGAAGCTTTCAACGAATGTTTTTCTGTCAGCAGCCTTAAAAGTTTGTTCAGCAAACAAGTCATGCGGCTGCGAAGGATAGCACTCCGAAAGTAAATGTTCTGACCCCGTCCAAAAACGTGAAAAGCAGTTTCAGGATCGACGCAGCGGGTATATTGGTTGAGACAGTAAAACTGGTAGGCTAAAAATATTGAAATACTGAAACTCTGCGGTGTTTGTCTCATCAAAACAAATAATTAGAAGACGGTATACGGGTAGGCCTGTGAAATATCCTGCCAGTACGAGCTACAGCGCTTTAGTGCGACAAACACTTGAGCAGATGTGAGCATCGGTCAGTAAAACATTGGCCTTGGTGACAGCAAGCGGCTTGTGCCTGAAAAAGTGTACGGTCGAGCGTTGCGAATCTCAACAGGAAGGTGCGGCACGCAACAAGCAAGCAGGATGGAGTGGGTGTTTAACGTCTACTGAGGTCTCTCAAAATCTGACCTGAAATGCCTGGGATCACGCTCTTGCGTCAAGGTATGCTGATGCATCGTGCTGATACTGATGTACGCTGAGCATAATTAAACAACGCGTAGACAAGCCGTCGGGCTTGACGTTTATGACACAATTCCAATCATCATCGACTTTATCAGTGCGCGAACTTTAACAGACGCCGCTTTATTCGTTTGTTAGCTATAGCAGGTTAAATGAGTTTGAGCAAATGCAATGACGATCCCATTGCCGGTGTTTCCAGTTGCCAACGAGTAAACTTACTTATCTCGCATTCTTAAATACGTATGTGTTGACACCTACTTTTTGTCAGTTTTATACCTAAACCATTATCATACCAAAGCATTCATGACAATATTTTGCGCATGTCTGACGTCAAGAAAAACGACTCTTTCAACAACATAGGTAAATGGTTTGGTTGATTGTGGCCTAGGTCGGCTAAATAATTGAGTGTGCCACAGCAGGATATAACACTTGGGTGTGCCACAGGAAGTACTACGTTTGGTTTGAAGAACCTGCGCGGGAGTTTCTGTATGTGTGGAAAGATTGTTTGCTAAAGAAAACCAACCAGTCAATGCAAAGTTACTGTGATTGGTAATGAAGATAAAATACGTCAAGTTGAGTCATTTGATTTAAACGTCGAAGAAACCAAAATCCATGGCAGCACATCGCGTTGATATAGCCATGATGCTCTTTTCAACTTACCCATTTTTGACACGTTATATCTACAGAAGTACTTTTGTTATGGTTGGTGACTTTTCTTATCACTGATGTGCAACCAAAGCAACAAGAATCAGGGGCGTAGCGAGGTTAGATGGCGCCCGGGGCAAGAAGCAGGTTTGGCGCCCCATGTTCGAATCTCAGATCTTTCGGAAGCAATTTTACTCTATTGAAGAATATTCTTGCGACATTGTTGGGATTTTCGGCGCCCCCCACAGTCATTCGGCACCCCTCGTAGTGATTCGTCGCCCGGTGAATTGTGCCCCCTTGCCCACCAGCGCGTTACGCCCCTGACAAGAATACTTATTATTGGAGTATCGTTGTGACTCAAAACCAACCTGGGGTAGATGTCCAAAAACTCTGAGCTTCAGGGAACAAAGACTCGCTCCCTTCAAAGAGCATAGGTGCACATATATAGACTGGAATTAGGTTTAATCAGGTTCAACCTGTTTTTTATTCTGGAGGTCAAGCAAAGACGAAGCCGTGCGTAAAAATAAAATTTAGCACAGTAGTACTGAAGAACAAGCTCATTTTTTATGATTTTTCTTGCAGAAAGTAAAAAAGTACCAGGGGTTTTGTGTTACGAAACTGATTTACAACAAACATAATATTTTGCCAACTGATGTTTTTCATAAATGAATTTCCTTTTTCTATCTTTTTGTCTTTTTCCTGCCTCATAGTTTCTCTTCACTCTTGAGATAAATGCAAAACAATAGGATAATGGTAACCTTAGTTTGAAATTGTTGTTATGGTTGGACATTACGCTACAAGAAGCATTTAAAATGATGTCAGTTTTTGTTTTCGATGATTTTTTTATGCTTTCCAATTGATCTCGGTTCTTGGCTGAATACGATTTAATCCAATCATTCCTAAACTTGGCACTAGACGTAGGTTGCCTAGATTCGCTTGAACAAATTCAAATACCAAGGCAAGCAAAAAGCAGAAAAACTAGCTTATCTGCAATGATGTCATGTGGTAATTTCTCTTCAGCTGTTAAAAAGTTGACTTTTTTGCTTGGGTTCGTTCAAATTTCATTCTGTCACGAAGAAACCGCAAGCCATAATGAAAAGGTAAGGAATGTTTCAATGCACACGCTTTGTACGCCCTTTGGAGTGTCACGAGTGGTCTGCGGGCGCCCATATCCGCTTATTCTGCGACGTGGGCCACGCGGCTACTCTCTCAGAAAATGTTGTACTGGTAGCAGGGCAGTGGCAGCACCGAGTGTGAAGCTTTCACTTTCACTCATCCATTAACGCCGAACACAAGGATGGACAGGCGGCAAGTACCGTCTCTCAAGTGGTATGACCCGACCGGGATTCGAACTCGACCTACCAACTTCGGTGTCATGCGCTTTATCCCAAAATCAGTGTGTAAGTTCATAGCACGTAGCATAAAAGCTAGATTATTTTTAGTAGGGTGATATTGACATATATTTCAGCTTAACATAAAACCGGCTCAACAATAAAAATATCTCACCGGCTCAACAATTAAAAAATCTCAAGTTTTACCTACGTGTGTCAATCGGCGATATTTACATGCATTACTTCAGATGTGTGCGTCACTAAATTAAAAAAAAAAATTAAAGAGGTGTTTGCAAAACGATAGACCAGTACGGGTATCGCTGCTTTACCTTTTGCCGCCTTAGAAAGGTAGATCTTAAAATCTGTCCACTGACACCGTATGCAATTCCCAAAACATTTTTCTGTCCACAACAGGGATAGCATTTCAAATTGGCCTGCAGCATCAAACGTATTCCGGAGCCAGTAATACTCTGGGAAAGTGGATAGTGCCTTATCAATACATTTGCTACCAACTGATAAATCAAGTTGTAACTTTTTTAGCCAATTTCAAATCCACTCACACTCACTCGATTTTTCAGACGAAATTTGGAATTGCAGTCTACATGTGTTGCAAGGCGATAAAAATTTTAATAGATTTTCGAATAATCTATCAAAACCAAGGAGCTGCAGCGTTGAAATGTTTGTGGTTTCGGAATTACTCATTCTGGAAGTTACGCGGCGCATTTCATAGAAGCAGGTGAAAGATTCAGTTTACTAGAATAAGCAACTTGCGTTGGTGAAGTTGACAAGAAGTTGTCAGTGGAGGCTAAACTGGACTGCGATAAAGAGCTGATAGACTCGTACCTGTTTCTCATAAATCGCCTTGTCTGATGATGTCACTCTATCGTTTCATTACTAACACTGAGAAAATATTGTCCCTTGCAGGTTGACATAAACTGTTTTTGGCCTTCGCTTTGCTACTGCTCTACTTCTGCCACTGCTCCGCAATGTCCGAACTTTTCGCTGGCTTNCTTCGGTAAGAACCCAGGATGTGGTACGGCAATACAGCACTGCAGCTTATCGCGGTGCTGCAAGTGCTAATCGCTCTGAAAGAAAAGTACGTGGAGTTTGTCTGTGAAGAAAACTTCTGAGAAATTTAGCATTCGCGAAAAAGAAACAACGTGGAAGATAAGCACTCTTAGCACATCAGGTTCAAAAAGTTGTTATTAAGGTACGTGCGAGATGTTCTACGAAACATCGGCGAACTGCTCATTGCCAGCCATGTATAATTGAAGAAAAAAACTCTGCTTAATATCAATTTGCGATTTGCTCAAAACCAGCTCTTATTTAACGAATTGACGCATTGATGTTAACAGAATTTTATCACTACAAACCAAGTCAGCTGAATATCGCTGCCGACCGTTTGACGCATTACGCCACGTGTGAGAAATATTGCAACCTGGTATTCTTTCATCATCACATGCGACTGCAACCCACACGCTGTAACTAGACCCGCTGCCATTTTCCTGAGAACATTGAGGAGGTTTCTTCCGCTTCAGTGTTTTGATTTTTGTCCTGCAGGACTCAGGATTGTTATCTTCCGCAGTGTCTTGTCAGTAGCGCTGTTATTAACAGACAGGCCGCCTGTAGTGTTGCTGCATTTATTTTTTGTGCGTTTTTAAGCAGAGTAACAAGTGCTGGATTAAGCGATAGCAAAAATTAATATGCCTTTCTTTAAATCTGGTGCTAGAAGCAAGTGTGTCGAGAATTTTCTGATAAAGTCCACTGCAGCGCCAAACAAAGAAAACTTCAAAATTTTCCTTAGCTGGTCCTGAATACTCTATTCATATCAAGTCTTGTTTGCAATACATTTTTGGCAATGAATATGGTATTGCGAGGGTTGGTTGATCAGTGGAAGCATGCAAACAAACAACAATCACCTGTAAGATCGAAGGTTATGGCTGGTATATTAGTCAAGCTTTTGGAACATAAAAAAGATGCACTGTTTGTCAAATTTCATTTGATTTTGTCAATATGCTTGCATCGATTTGACAATGTTTTCCTTATGTTCTAACTAAGAGTTGGCATCTTGGTGGTGGTTTCACCACCTCTTGGCCTTATTTTCACTAGCAAAAGTTGGCATCACATCATAAGAAATTTTGAAAAATTCAACACATAAAATACCCTTGAATTTCCATTAGCTCATTAGGATTTTGAAAGTATACTGTATTAAAAATAGTAAATTTTAAAGAGTCATCAACTTTTGCTTCTCTACGAGCAAGTGCAAAATCCAGAAGAAATTTTCACTATATTTCTGTGCTGCAACCTGCACTGAAGTTACACATGTATCAAAAATGTTAAGCAATATTTTCATACGCAGCTCTAGTGTTCGTTTTAAAGTTAAATCTTCCTTGAAAAGAGAAGTAAGAGAAGCTGTGATTTTTTCCCGAATGAAAACAAAAAATTGGGATAATGTTGATCAGTTCATTTTTCTTCGTCCATAATTTCCAGAGCAACTGTATCTGCGTGCATATAACCTCAACCATTAAGTAATCAAAACGTATTGTAATTTTGTTCACCCGGTTTTTGGCTCAGGGTCCATTTAAACTTTCAAATACAGAGGTACAGCAGTGCGCTTGACGCAATATCCTGCGCGTGAACCACATGCCGATTGGAAGGTTGCCAAAAACGTGTTTACACAACGGACTCAGGACCGGCCTTAAGCCGATGCAACCGATGCGGTTGCATTGGGCCCCGCGCCTCTGGTGGCCCCGTGTCTCTGGGGACCCCGCGCCTCTGGTGGCCCCGCGCCATGTGTTTAGATAGTAGTTCGTTTTTGCCAAATACTCCTTGCGCTCAAATTCAGTAGAAACGGCTGATAAAATCTCATTGTTAGCAAACAATGCTCTCGTTAGAATGAACATTGACACAAAAGATGAAAGGTTAAGCCCGGA
>JGI24159J19872_10006416_pt1 | contig 15316 bp, 10 predicted proteins | sample Ectturendosymbi4_FD_19872 | JGI IMG/M metagenome (IMG submission 19872) | reverse complement strand
TAACAAAATCACGGTAACGGGGGGAAACGGGCAAAGAAAAACAGACGTCGCGGCTGGACCTGGTCAAGGAAAGTGTTGATGTGTTAAAATTGAAATAGCATATATGACATAAGTGTTATAGTAAATAAGGTAGCCTGTAGTTTAGTGAGAGCAAAATATTTTTCTCAAAATTTCAGACCCCCTGAAAAAATTCCTGAATTCGCCCCCGACTGCGGCGAAGATACAATCCAAGTCAGCTGGATTAGATCCATTTGGGCAGTCATGACAACATTGCTTAGATCTGGAAATCTGTGCTGCTGGATGATTTGCTTGTCGACCGAATCACTGTTTCCGAATCCAAGGAGGGAATGGATCCTTGTCACGCTCATCAGTGTCACCAACCTGGGCTAAAATGATCGAAATGTCTGGAGTTTTTGTAGGAGGATAGACGATTGTCCTATTAAATCGTGTCGAATTTGAGTTAATATAGAATGCTTCAACACATCTGAACACGAAAAGTGATAAAGACTATTAATCAGCGCATTGGGAAAGAGTATCGCAACAACTCATCTTCGAAAATGATCTCAACAGATCGTTTATGATTTGTACCGACTTAACATAAATTCGTTTTTTCACCGGAAAGCAGTTTCTGCTTGAGACAGACTTTCACACTTAAAAAATCAGTTTAAACAAAACGATTGCTATATCTTGTATTTTGCATTTTTGAATACTTGGTTTTTATTGAGCTCACGCTTTCTATATACGCGTGGAAGATCAAATAATTTGAGTGAAGCGAACGTACCTTGGAAAACTTGCAGTTTTTTTGTGAAATCTGAGCAACTTTGATCTCATAAAATCTACAAGCTTGTAAAAAATTATATTGGTCAATTTTCCGACATTTATCAACTGACATTTCACTTTAAACATCTTTGTTTGCCCGAAACTTCAGAAAATACTTTATTTTCATTTTAGGCGCTCTAAAAATTGAAATGTTGTGTTGAGATACGTGGCAAACTATTTTCCACTTTGGCTTCTATTGGTGGGTGAGTAATTTATTTCAGAAGTTTCTCACAAAATAAAGAAAACCTCTTCTGCAATACTGCCTGGTAATAGAACCTTGAACAGAAATTCAAGAAATATTGTTCAGTTTCTTCCTTTGTAAAAATGTGTCTTCGGGTAGGTGAATGTAGTTTTACTTGCATCAACTAAAAACCAGCAATAGCATTTTACGCAGAATGAGAAGATGATGTAAGGTAAAGTTATATCTGACTGCGTCAGATGTAATCTCCGTCATGACGTGGTTGGTGCTGCTAAGACCTTTGGACTAAGACTGCTGCTTTTCCGGTTTGCTTACCAAACGTAATCTCTTATTACCAAGAGGGGTTTCTGTCATGCTTTGAATAAGTTTGTTTTGTCAATGGTTGCGGAAACCAAGTGACCTAACCAGCAACGGCCCAGTGGCATTTGAAGCTTTTGACGTAAACTATTGTCGTTGTATGATGTGAATAGGCAATCGGTCTTTATTAGACAGTTGTTTTGCATGTGACTTGTGCGTTACTTTTTCCGATTGTTTATAACTTCGATTTAACCTGTACCTTTCATATATCATGTATCAACAAAGAAGCATAAAAATTTTTTCTCGTCTGTTGTTTGTTACGCCATTTTTCAAACCATTCTTAGCAGCGCGCTCTTGCCGTCCCACTTTTCCGTTAGATGCCGACAACGTATCGTTGGTGCAGCGAAACCACCTGATCTGCTTTATGGCAAAATGACTTCCGCCGGATATGTGCCAAAGACTCGAACACCCTATTGGATTTTTCACTTTAGTACCAAGTATTTGTTTGTGCTAAACCCTTTTGTAGGCATCACTTCGTCCCCGCACTTAAAGCTGTACAAAATCAACATTTTTGAGGGTTAGGCACTTATCGCTTTCCATTAAACTTTTTATCTCCCATCTCCAGAAAATACAGTCTCATCTTAAGAGACGTTTTGTGTGGATCACCTCAAATACAATGAGACTTCCCATATTTACGTTGTTCCACATGAGAAAGTTCTAGCGAAATTTAACTTGGGAGAGAAAAACGATAATCGACTGTATTTTTTGTTGTTTAGTGCCAACTATGAGCATGAATTCAAGCGTCGATGGACTGTACACTTTACTGTCGTTACATGTAAAAGTCTGATTCTTTTTCAAATTTGTAAAACAAATTTTGTGCACACTGCAAAACTAGCTTTCTGCCAAGTTTGGTGTGAACAGTATATCGGACAAAAAGGAATAAATTTATGAACGTAGCCATGGGTGTCGGAAGGATTTTTTCTAGGGGGGGCCAGTACGGGATTTACCCAAAATGTTTTCCAGGGGGGGCCAAAAGTGGTGAAATTTGGTTTTTACCCCTCGAAATTGAAAAAACAACCTTTTTTGCCAATAATTTCAAAATCCAGGAGGGGACCAAGAAACCCCCTGAACCCCCCTGCCCCAACCCTTCCGACGCCCACGAACGTAGCAAGCAAAGGTGAATATGAATGCAAAAAAGTAAAGTTAACCTAACCCCTGTCATGCTCAGACATAGATTGTTTTGAGCCAAAAACCAATAGTTAAAAAATTACAGTGCAGTTTAAGCTTTCTCCCTGGAAGTTGCTTTCGTAAAGATTTGTTAAGATACGATTAGTTTAATTAATGAAATCAGTATATTATCGAAAACGAAAGGGAAGTTAGTAAATATGCACGCAGAAATTTTGGGGTCCAAAGTTGTTGTAAAATAACCTTTTACTTGTCTTATCTTGTCATACTAAATCATAATTTATTTGATTCACCTTGTATCCTTTTCAAGGAAATTTGTAATGTCCCAAGTGATTTATCAATCAATAGTAAATACGCCTTGCGCCTTGACAAGACATCGAACTATTAATACTTTGTATCAAATTAGTTCAATCGAAATAACTTGTTTCAAGTCACTTAACCGCACCACTGGACACACACGCGGCTTTTTCGTGAAAAACCTTTATGGCAAAAAACTGCTTTTATGATTACGGACACTCAGTCGCTCACAAGATTTTACAATCTTATGGAAAAACATCTGCAAGGGAAATTTTTCTGACGTGACGAATCTTTCCACCACGGGGGGCGGCAGTCACGTTGTTTTGATGTCTCTGCCAACGCAAGCGGAACTGAATAAGAATATCTACCCTTGTGCCCTGTCGGTTTCGTTGTGTGAAACTGCTGACAAAGGTTGACTGGTCAGCTGCCAGGCAAAATATATACAGTTGATGTGCAGTATATTGGCTACAGCAGTTTGCATCTTTGCCGAACAGTTGAAAGGCTCGCGATTCAAGCCACATATTTTATGGCCATGCAAGAAACTTTAGCGCGCATTTTTCGAAAGTTTGTTGAATGTCCACTTTTAATTTTGCAACACCGCAAAATATTCATGCAATAAGCATTCAGTTAGATGACAGCAAATACTAATATTTTATAACTTTGTCTGAGACGTTAAGCCTATACATCTTTAACCAATTAGTTTAGCTTTTTATTAATAATAAGTATACTTACATTTATATTTATTGGTTTGTTGATCTGCAGTTTATCAATATATAATTATTGTAGCCTTTTTAATCTATTTCCAACGAAAAGGAACTTGATAACAAGATCAGATTTCCATTTGCGGACATGGAAAGACGAAAGGTAGCAGTGTATTTCAGGTTGTTTAACGTGAACGCAAGAACTCTTCTGAAATAATTTTAAATTCCCAGTGAGGATTTGCGCTCTTTTTCTTTTGACTTCTTTTATCTTCAGTGACCGACAGCTTAGTATTAACGTGCATGAATTCATCTTTAAAAAGTATACAAGTAGTGATTGCAAGTTCTAGGGCATTGAAAGTTTGAAACTGGATTATTATTGGCAGAAAATTAAGTATCTCCGATAAAACAAAACATAAATGTTTTCAATCGCTTTCCCATCAATAGTGACTGCGGTATTCTTTTATTGGTTAGTATTCGATTATTGTAGTATAGGTGTTATCTTGTGACATTGCTTTTGGCTGTAACAACAGCGAAACTGGCTTGAAACTTTTCTTAGTTTTTAATGCGTCGAGTCTAAAGAAAAGCGTACAATTTTGTTTTACAAAAAACACACAGACTAACTTTCTGTAATCGCTTGTGCAGGAATACACGCCGAAGATAGTTCTGCAAGTGACTTTGCTAAAATACAGGAAAATTTCTGTGTCATATTTCCACGATCGAGGTAAGATAGGATAATACTGTAAGTTGTTCAAGACATGCTTCTTGTTCCATTTGCCATTAAGATTATTGTAACTCTGTCACTAAGCTTGTTGTCACTCTGTCAATGAGATTGTGTTTCAAGCGTAACACACACGTCATTGATGGCAACTTTTACAAAATACTGCAATTCCTGAACACCTTGTTATGCTTTGAATATGACCCCTCTAAATTATGATTTTCCAGCGCAGAACAGCTGTGAACCTGCGCATCTTCGACTGCTTGAAATGATAATTATTTTTGCCGCAGTGATTGACACTCCGGACGTTTACTTTGTGGTTTCCTGCCCAAAACTGCGACCAAAAGTAAAGTTTTCCACAATCACCAAAAAGAACCAACCAACAGGGAAAATCAACGAGTCTTTCAATTTTGTGTTGTCAGAAGACAAGCATCAGGAAGAATTTCCGATAAAGGTGAGGTTTTGCCTTTTTACCAGTTTTGAGGACTAAATCCCTTTCACTGACCCCAAATTCAGAAAAAAACAGTCTGTACCATCTTGCAATGTTCACTTTGGACCAATCCCGTAAGTTTTCTCCGCTGCTGCTCAAAGATATCATGAAGACAAGCTATTGTTATGGCGATAACCCTGTGGTTCCAGTCCGCCTCTTTATAGAAAGGTTATGTGTTCGATCCACTGCCACTGAGTGATTCCCAGCAAAACTCCTTGGGCAAACTGCTCGTAATATAACCTACCCGTACAGTTATAATTAAGCCTGTGCTCTCGCACAACAAATGGCACAAAGCATGTAAGACATATAGGCGTGACCGCATCGTTTAGCTTCCCTGTCCGAGACAGGGAGCAAAATCTGGAGTAAGACGATATTGCAAGCATGCTGCTTTTAAAGAAACGTTTGATAAAACATTAGCCTTGACATTGTGAGCCGAGATTTCATGCGTTTTGTTGTTAGCAAACGTTCCGAGTGCAAAAGAGAGGAAATGACACGAGCGAGTAAAGTTTCACAGTAATGAGTAAAGTTTTAAAGCTTTTTTCCTTCATACACCAGAACACAATGCTTAATATACAATGCAGTGAACGAGGTAATTGAAGCACATTCACCAAGCCCCGGTTCACCAAATTCTACGAAGTGTTTGCTCCACTATCTATGTGTTTTTTTGCGCACCAGATAAAAGTGTATGACGAAGACCCATTCAGGAATAACTACATTGGAAAAGTGAAGTTTGATGTCTCTTCTGTCGAGCTCGGAACCTCAAGAGAAGCAATATTGATTTTTCCAAATGTAAGATGGTTGCCCAAGCTGCTGTAGAAGTCAACACTGGGCTTTTACTATTGGGTGAATAGGCAGATGCAAAGTCAAGTCTACAAAACATACGGTAGCATATGCTTCCTATTATATAGTAGAATAATCGCGATAGAAACGAGACACAAATTTGACGAGAAAGGGTTTTTGCATTTTGTTATATTTTGCAATTGGACATTTACAGCAAATAAGTTGCTACAAAAGTTCCGAGACCGGTGTATTTCAAGCTATGATCAACACCGTTTGACTGTTTCGCAGTAGATTCAATCTTAACCAAATAACCTGGTTGGAAATGGAAACCCACAACTTGGATTCGGGTATTCGCATTCTCAAAAACATCAAGAATTCACGCTCCTTCTGAAAGTAAAGTTTGAAATTACTTGTAACGGATTGTTACAGTGCAGCTCGTAGCTTGAAATCAATTTCTGACAATTTGCAGTGTTTACGGTTCTTTGCAATCACATTGATTTACTTTGCAGGATGCTGGCGAGCTAGACGTAAAGGTCTCAAAGATCTGTAGGTAAGTTTTTAAACGTTTTTATACAGCAACTTTCTTAGCTCCGGCTGACTATTAGAGCGTAACTTCACCCATTTTGGTTGCAGAACAGGAACTGACTTTCGACTCTCCACTGAACTCAACGACGATGAGAAAGTTTTTCGACAAAATCGAGCTGAACATGTTGCTGAAGCCATCAGGCGACTAACCAGAAGCGAATCACCACAATCAGATGTTGAGGTAAAAGTGGTATTTATACAGTGATAGTATACTCCAAATTGCAAGCAGGGGTACCTAGGCAGTGCATGCAATGTGATATCGAATAAACTAGTTTTAAACAAAGCCGCAGGTTGCTTGCCAATATACAGCATATGCAGCGTTTGTACAATTTCAACATTATTGAAAAACCATCCGTATTCTGTTTTCGTGATCAACGGCACAGCATAAGACTTTTGTTTTCTGGCTCAGTTTTGTGACTGAAAATAAGGGTACAACGCAGATAATCACGACACGCCGACTTGCCAGGGTTTCTTCTTTGATCGACTGACTTCTGTTTGTGCGAAGTTACTGTAGTGGAGATTTGAAAAGGTTTTTAGAACCAGTTATATCTTTCTGTAGCATTGCCTCTGTGAAGATTTAACATTTCAAAGCAGGTTCTCTGACTGAAAATGAATTGCAAACGTGTAACAACTCAAGTATACTTGAAAGTGTTTTTTCTGTTAATTTCTGTAGATCTCTGGTGTTCATGTACAAATCTTTTTGAAAGTAAATTATGTTTTTAACTTCTGCAGGCCCCGGAAATATCTGTTGTGGGCTCTGGCGGAGGATACAGAGCCGTGATTGGCATGAGTGGGGGAATGAAGGCCTTGAAAGATCACGGTCTCCTTGATGCTTTGATGTATGTTTCTGGATTGTCTGGATCGGCGTGGTAAGGATACCAATTGTTATTGTTTCATCTGATATTTGAACTGGTAGTCATGGCAACATTCCTTTGAAAAGAAGTTCTCGTAAACTTTTTGGCTGGATGTCCGTCTTGCTAAATACAAGTATGGTCACCTTGCACTTTTTCATCGCTTAAAGGTTGACCAAAAAAAAGCGCTTGAATTTTGTCACGAATGTGTTCTTCCTCGACCGTTGTCCCACCAGCTACTTGCTAATTCATGCCTCAACTTGTAGTTAGTCCAGTTTAAGCTATCCAGCTTTTAATAAGGACTCTACATAAGATTAGAAAATCCGTTTCACTGTTGCAGATTAGTAGTGGACCTTCGTAGGAAAGTATAAGCATGTGTCTGTAATGACAAAACAGAGTAAGCAGTACTCACAAAACTGTTAACTCTAACAAGCAGATAGCTTAAATGGAGTGGGGCGTGCAAAACGTTAGACAGTCTATTTGATTTATTAATAATATTTTTTAACTTTCTTTAGGTATATCACTAGCGCTTTATCACATGAAGGCCTGCTACCAAAGAAGCAAGACACTTTCCACGACCAGCTGAAAGAAGGTCTCAGTCGCAATTTGTACAAAAGAATTTTCAGCATCAAATTGCACGACGAGTACACGTAAGCTTAACAGAAATGTTGTAGAAGTTTGATTTTTAATATGACGTATGCAAACGAGCAGCTTGGATCAGCTCAACGCTTCTACTGGGTCGTCTGTGACCACTTTTGCAACTTACAGCAGGTAATAAACTATGGGCTTGTAGTGCGAAGCTCTGTCAATATAATTTAAAAGCCATAATCACAATGTCAAGTAAGATTTTGATTGGTAAGTGCTGAAGGCATTTTTTTTCAGGCACCATTACAAGAGCAGCAAACTCGCTCACCAGCAACCAACGTCGTTCGTCGACTTTTTCGGTTACGCGCTTGGATCGCGTTTGCTCAGGGAAGAGGTAAGAACGAACAAACAAACAATTGCTTTGAAAATGATGTGGTATCGTTCACCTAAAACTGGACTGTTGAGTGAATGAAGACCAGCTAAATTTTTTGGAGTCAAAGTGATTTAGCTTGATACCTTTTCCATAATTTCAAGCACGATTGAGAATGATTAGTTGAAGAGTACGTTTGGATAACCAGTTAAAGTCAGACGCAATTGCTTGTTGCAAAACAAGCCTCAGAGTGTTTGCTTTGTAACAGAAAAAACAAAATATACATGATTTTTAATATCATGAAACAAAAAATTTTGTTTTTTTGTGTTTTGATTCACACTATGATTGCTATCGAATTAAGCTGGTAGTCATGGCAACATGACCACGGAGAATTTTCAACAAAGTCTTTAGTTCATCCGCAGCACAAAAATCTGGGAATTTCATCCTTTCAAAGTCAGTTCAAGCAAGGAGAGATGCCGTATCCTTTACTGACATCGATTCATGCAAAGCCAGAAGTACCTACGAGCGAATTTCATGGTTAGTTATGAAAATATAAATATTACAAAATGAAATAAGTTCATCAAAGAAGTTCATCAAAGAAGTTGATCAGTTGAACCTCTACCACAGTCGCGTGGTGAGCTGGTTGGTGAGCACATCCAGTTGAGTGAGAAATGCATGAAGGTTTCTTTATACAAGCAACTTTCGTTGTTGGCTTGGTTTTTCTTTACACGTGCTAATGTAAGTTATAAATTTTATGGAAAATTTGCTTTTAATTTTCATTAACGGTAATACAGGAGCAGAGATTTTTCAGTGACAACATTTTTGGCAATGCAAGAGTTTTTCAGCTTTGGAAAATTCAAAATAGGCATGGTCAGGCTCTGTTACTCCTTTGTTACTTCTGATATTGAATACTATTAAAATATTAAAATAAATTCACCCGCTACAGGCTGCAAGAGTGCTTTTTTTAAGGTGAACGCTTTTTTCCTTTATGCGCTGAAATACTCCAACACACAAGTATTTATTTTAACTTACTATTGTTCTTCTGCTCCTGATATGCACAACATAAAATATCAGGAAACTTAGCCAATGATCATATAACAGACTTTACTGAACTTTATGCGCAGCTTACGTTGAAAGCTCGCCGTTTGAAATTTCGCTTCCGATCTACGGAATCAACATAAAACCAGAAATTTTTGGATCCCACTGGAATCAAGGTTTGGTCACCAGACCATGTCCTGAGCTCCCCCTCCACTTTTACTTGGGAAGCTGTGGCTGTGCCTTCTCCATACTGCTCAAGTCGCTGGTCAACAACGGCGGTGAAGAAAGTCAAAATTTCGTTCATTATATTGGTGAGTGATGCTGAGCTAAAGCAAATATTAATTAAACTTTTGATTGTTAGGATGGTGTCAACACACATTTTTGCATTAAAATTCACCTCTGTAAAACTGACATTGTACTATTTCCCCTATTGTTTATATTACAGAGGGCCTCCGTCACAATGCCAACACGTCAGTGGCCGTCGCTACGGTAAGTAGATTTACCTACTTTAGTCAGTAAGCTTGTTGTTGGTTGTGAAATTTTATCTTACGTAGTTGAGAAGTTTATTTCTTGTATGCTCAACGTGCAACAGCAAAGCAAAGAGTGTTTCGTAATGGTCGAAAACCTAGAGCAAGATTATTTTGTTTCCTGTTCAAACTTGAAAAACAAGTTGTTGCAACATTTTGTATGTTTCAGAGGCAAAACAGCATCGAAGAGGAAAGTGCTGGAAGCTCATCATCTATGGTAAAAAAGGCGCAAAAACTAATACCAAAAAGAGTTTTGAAAGATTTGAAGTAAGTGGGAAAATTAGAGCAGCGAAAGCGTTTTGTGTGTTTGAAAAATTTCAAGTACTCTATTTCAGTGGTGGGCAAAACGTAGCTCGAAAAGCTGCAACCAAACGCCTCAGAAGCTTTCTTGAAAATGACGCTAATACAACTCGTTTTCTAAGTAGTCTGTCACACACACTAACCCTGCAACAGAAAAAAATACCGGAGAGAGCTTTGCAATCCGGGTAAATCCGATCATAAACTTAAATACATTCAATGACAGGAAGTGATTTAGTGATAAGATCGGACAGAGACATGATGGCATATCTAGTTGTGCGCAGCACTGCGAAAAAAATACAAAAGTGGGCAAACGCTTCCGAAGGGCTTATGTATGGTTTCACATGACGAATAACGCGTGCTGTGTCCATGACTGGTCATCTGATGCACCGCGTACCCTAACCATAAATCGCACTTGTGCAAAAATGCTTTATTCCTCTTGCGGTCACTAAGAGCAAAAGATAGCCTGTGAGCGTGAGAGCGCTCTCACACGCAGTAAGTCTTCCCCTTATTGCCCTATTAGATTTGAGCTTGCGTTCTAACATACGAATCTTTATGGCTTCTTTCGCTTTTTGTGTCAAAGTCAAAAACAGTTAGACCCGGCTGCCCCCACTGCTTATTCTTTGTTTTATGATCCGAGTTTTGGCAAAGGAAATTGTTAGAGGTCTTTCTATTTACGAAACCCATCTGCATTTTTAATTTCACGATTGTTTTAAGCCTTGGATTGAGCGCCTTTGAAACAACTGCTCTGAGAATGTGTCAAAATGCCTTTTCACAGAAAATCGTGTTTCTTTCGAAACCGGAGATATTTCATAGATCGAACCGCGGAAGTAGTCAACTTTGCTAAGGAATTTTCTGATATCGAAGTTAACGTTCGCCCCGGAACAAGAACAACAACAGAAGACCAGCTTGGAGACCAAATAAAAACAACAGGTAGTGCTCAATCGTCGTCGAAGCACCGCTTGATTAGATCTTCATGCTCATACCGCTCAGCCAAGTTAGACTTCAAGTAACGCATTCAGCAAAAATTTTGTGGTTTCATCATCTAAAACCGCCAGACCATATGCCCCATTAAGAGGTCGGTGTTTAGGACACTCCAGGACAATAAGACCTGGGGATCGTTTCTGGAGACTACACTCGCAGGGTACTAATGGAGCCAGACCCCCTGTGTGCATGTTCAAGCTGAACCGTCGGACACCAGTACGAAGGTGATTAAGCCTAACAAACGATCGACTTGGGAAAGACATTCAAGCAACTCTCTCACTAACGTCGGGCATGAAATAACGCGATTTGGTGTTGCTGCCCACCAGCTGCATGTTCCCTGTTTTGTCTATCCAATGCGCAAAGCTATCGTCGATGGGATCGAGCGGTTCCATCAAAGTTGACACCAGTGGGTTCCTCACTGGCGCTTTCCATTGAACGCAGAACAATGATACATCAAAAACATTGAAAATTGCTGTTTTTTTTGCTGGATTCAGTGTACTCTCCCCAGTAGTAGCATTCAGTGTTTATCGGCTCGGCTGTTCAATAAAAATTCACGAAAATAAATTGCTTTTTTTCGCAAATGCCGGTTTTCTACAAATGCCTATCTGAGCATGTGACAAAAAAGAAAATAAGTTTGTGATGAAGTTTGTGCGTCGTTGCCTTCTGTTGCTCAGAAGAATATTATGTTGACTTCAAATAATGGAATTTTTTGCTTTTCTAACGATGAAGCGCTACTATCACAAAACTACTGGATGAATGAAACACCGATGGCCTTAAATTTTTTACCCTAATTTTGCTTAAGGTTCCAAGAACACGGTAATTGAAAGGATGGGGTTCAGAGATTCGACGCCGATGAGCACAGAAGCAGATGCAATTTCAATATGTGATGCAGGTTGGTGATTGAAGAAAGGTTCTATGTGGAAACAAATAACGCTCGTGCCCGCAGTTCTGTTTGTAAACAAATATCATTTGCAGCGGCAAATCTGTTTGTAGATAGACTTCGTTCGTAGCCGCAGGGATGAAAGAAACATCATCTGTAGCCGTAAACAAAAGATGTCAATCAAAACATGGAGTACAATTTTGACGTAAGACAGCTATGTCCAAGCCAAATGGGTTGCTTGGCCAAAAATCATGTCGCTATCTTAACCAGGACAGCACATTTAATGACATATCAATGAGGGCTGCACATTTAATGACTTACTTATATCTGAGCAAACTAAATTTAGTTTAAGCTAATATACCGCAAGCGTCCGAATCCTAACTGTAATGGTAACAGACGTGATAAAGTGGCACTGAAGACCAACTGCATCAAAAATGTCAAATTCAAGGTTAAGAAAATAAGGACAGGTTATCAGTATGTAGGATACTTTTACTACAGCGAAAACCTAAACTGGGCCACACAAAACCTTCGACTGCGGCCCGATGGCCGCGGGTTGGACATAGCTGGTCTAAGAGAACAAAAAATATTGCACTGTTTTGTCAAATCGTGTATGTAAGCTATAACACAAAAAAGTTGAAAGTTCACTCTTGAAAGCATTCCAAGTTATTTTCCTCTCCTAGCGAAAAATGATATTAAAAATGAGATCAAGTTACTGTGACAAATGACCCCTGGTCTTTCGCAACCTCCAATTCCCCAAGCATTTTATAAGTCGGTCTAGTTGGAGGTCGTCACAGCACTACATTATAACAACAGTGATGACGTCTTCCATGTATGTGACCTTTACTACTATCACATATCTGTGCTTGTGTTTCATCAAAGTAGTTGTGTTAGCGCCATCAAGCGTATGCTTTTTACTACCGCCACATATCTATCTTCGTCTTCTTTCATGTATTGGTGTGTTCCATGTTACCGCCAAGTGGCATGCATGCTTAAGTCTTATTGTGTTGCGTGTGGGAGTGAAGACGCTGTATTATAAAATTTACGCTCTTTCTTCTTGCACACATTTCTCATCCCTTACCAAGCCAAACCAAGATAAAACAAAATGCCTTAACAAATCTATAATGAATGTGCCTTGCGAAAATCATGAACGGGAAAGGTTAAGCTAACGTTAAAAGTTTGAACACCTCATTCAAATGTTCCAATCGCCTTTTCTGTTTTTTCAAGGTATTCTCAAGAATGTGAGCCTGGAATGCGTGCTGCGTCCTGAAAGAAGATCCGATCTGATCATCGTGTTTGACATGAACAGCTATCAGTCCGATGAAGTCTTTGACTACATGGTATTTAATTCACGCTTGACATTTCTGCGTACTGCAAGATGATTAGACAAAAATACACCTTTGTTATAGTTCTTTGACCGCCAGCATTTTAATCTTGATTCTTTTTTCATCACTAACTCCGACATGTCATGAAACTCTGAAGCAAATGAAATAATTGCAAATGTTACCTGCAGTGGACCCTTTGCATCTTGATTTTAATTATTTATTTTTTTATTCTGTGCGCATGGATATGTTTTCCTTTCACGTGACCATAAAACTAAAACCACTCTGGTGATATTTTGCAGAACATGTTTAGAAAAATGACATTTTCCGCAAAATGATATCTCTCTCTATCGCCGCAGCCAATCTTGCAGTCTGCCGAACATGCGTGGAGGAATGGACTGAAGTTTCCCAACATCGATTTTGAAGAACTGGTCAAACTTCCTCCACAAGATTTCTTGCTTTTTGAAAGCGATGACAACGACTGTCCAACCATCATGTGGTTCACATTGTGCAACAAAAACTTCAAGAATTTGAAAAACTACCAGCAACGCTCGACGTCCAAACCAAAACGTAAGTCACCGTCATCGTAGATCAAAGGCCAGAGCTTAAGTGTGCGGCCTTAACGTTTGCATCACCGGCAGAAAAATACCAATTACAGATAAAAAACTATCAACCTGAACTGTGACCTTCCGAGGCACAACCATAGGGTTCTGGGTGGTGTTGCGGAACCGAATGTAGTGGGTTGTCGGTGGATTACGAATCCACAGAGATCTCTACTAGTTCAGGGGTCAACCTAGTAGTTGCACGAGCACAGGTCAGTCTCCCAGCTGCGCGACCGGACGTCTTGAAGTTGCCAAGCCGATGCAATGTGAAATAAAAGGCTGTCAACACTTTGTCCCTTAATCTCCAGTAACACTCTAAGTTGATTGCCTCTTTCGATTATAGTCAGATGTACAAAAAACTCCAATGCACGTGAATGTGAAGTCAGAAAAATGTAACGTTGAACGGTTCGGTGTAGAAGACCGGTGAGCAAAGGCGTTGTGCAGCGTTCGCATGCGCCACAGGAAACAGCGACCAACTGCGACGATGTAGGTTTGCAGGCTAACGTGTCTACTGTTGGACTTTGAGTAAACAAGTGCATTGCGTTGAATCACGAATAGAATATTGCTTGAAATCACACAGTAAGAATGCACAAAACATTAAAGCACTAATATACCCACTATAGGACCCCCATTCCACCACCATGTGTGTTCTAAGCTACTGCAACTGTTTGCCATTTTGCGTTTTATTTGCCTTCTAGAATAAACTGATGCAATGTGCATTTAAATGGGTTCACTTTCTTTGTCAGACATTCAGACTGCTAAAAAACTGCGAAGACACTAAAATCAACGTTGAAGGCCTATAAAAGCGTAAAATCATTTTAAACCATTCTCACAACATCAAGCAGCACACGTAAAAAAGTGACAGGAAAGCATATTCAGCAGTCCGGTTTCTATTTTGTTTCCAAATAAAGATTTAGCTTATAAAAAGTTAATGTTCAAAATTAGAGTTGCCCCTGTTAACTTATTTGCTCTTGCCCATGACAGACAAAAGAAGGAAAAGCTTCAACGATTTTCCTGTTTTCGGCCCTGGATCTTTCTGCTCCACCTACAACTTCAAATACAGCGACTATCACTTCGATCAGTTGCATGAGCTCATGTATTACAACGTTTCATCGCATGTTCAGGTTGGTGTGACTTGAATGCATTGTTGCAAACGATGTTTGCTTTCACAAACATGTTTATTTGAAAGGAAAAAAGCTTAACATTTTGTCTTGTGGTTAAGGTTATGTTTCAAAGTTAAATCAAAGATCGAATGTTTAATACTCTTCCAAAACACGACGTTTGCAAAACAATTATGCGGGAAATGCTTCCATTAGTTGCTTTTCAAGGACAAACTACAACCATTTTGAAAAAAGTGCCACTGAACAATGGGGTCGTCCATAAATGACGTCACACCCTAACGGGGGAAAGAGGTCACCAGATTTTTGACAAATTGTGACAAGGGGAGGGGGGAGTCAGTAGTTTTGTGATGTCACACGATTCGTTTTGAAATGCATGCTACACGCACTCATACCAGAAAGGAATGGTGTGGAGGCCAAAATGTTGCTATTCCATTTACAGTAGTTTTTTGTTGCAACCAATGAGGAAACTTTTGTCGATATTGCTATTGGATTAATTGTTTTTGTAGTGTATTTCCGATCGTCCGTCAATCTTTGTTGGATTTACAGCTAATGGCTAACTATATTGTTGTACTATCAATGCAGCCAAAGATCATTCGATAAAATTGATTGACTCCCAACTCCATCTATTGGACCAAAAAGTTTTAGATTTCGATTCTGTGCAGGATTTTTTTAGC
>JGI24159J19872_10006414_pt1 | contig 15318 bp, 9 predicted proteins | sample Ectturendosymbi4_FD_19872 | JGI IMG/M metagenome (IMG submission 19872) | reverse complement strand
TCTATGAAGGTTTTACGTATTGAAACGAAATAGTGCTGTACGTTGCAGTCAAATCGAAACCAAACTGAGTTATTTAGCGATCGGCAAAGCGCAGCTGAATGCATGTGCGTTTTCAGACTGAGTCGAAAAGCAGAAATGCTGTCTAGGACCAGGTGATATAAAAACTGTCATAACTTTTCTTCTCTNCAATTTTTTAATTCCAAACTTGGCAGGATGCTTTGTAACAGCTATAGCAACCGTTTCTGTGATTTTTACATTTTTCCCATTGTTGGAATAGGTGCAATAAACTTTCAAAGTAAAAAAAACAGGAAATCCACCCTTGTTTTCGGTTGTTTTTTCCCTACAAAAGAAGTGGAAAAATTTTTTTATTTCGATTTTATTTTCATAAACTACACAATATGACTAACGTTTTTGTGAAGAATTTGTGCTTCTATCGTGCAAAGTTTTCCATCCAGAGCCTTTTTAAAACAACGCCTTGCCCACTCAGGCGCCAGCGCGAAAACCATACCGGCGTTCTAGCATCAGACAGCAGCCACGAATATACCTTGGACTGGCGATCAATGAGTTGATCTTTAATAAACTTTTCTGCATTCTCTCACTGATGAGTCGGGTCATGTTTATCTAGACTCTTTAATTTAATCTAGTACTTCTTAAATTTTAATACACTTTGAAGACTTTTCTGCGTTCCCTCAATCAGGGAGTTGCATCAAGCTTTGCATCATGTATAAATGCAATAAAGAAATTGCAAGGTGTTTGAATTTCTTTGAGTTCCCACATGTACTAGCTGCTTAGACATCAAAAGCAGAACTGCAAATGATGTATTAGCTGAACAAAATGCTTCTGAGGGATAGAAAGAGGTGATGAATTGAGCAAATTGGCGAATGAGACAATGGTGAATTAGACAGACAAAAATGTACACAAAAGATAGGGATTCTGCAAGGACTGACGAAAAAGTGACAAATTGAGCGAATTGATGAATTAACCGATGGCGAATTTGACAAATTCTGCTGTAACTTGTGGACAAGACTGGTTATTCTTTTGTATTATGTATAAATGTCATGAAGTAGCATATGTTTTGTACATCAAAAAACTTATGAAAATTGCCTTTTACAAAAATCACTGCTGCAGTATTTCTATTAGAAAGAAAAGTTAGAAGCAGCTGCCAGCTGCAATAATGAAAAGCAAAAGTGGTGCTGACTTCTACAAGCAACTAAATTATTAAATTCTTAACTAAAAAGTGCCTCGTGCAGCTTGAAGAAAAATACTTCAAAGTTGACCTTTTCACAGCTTGTTTATAAACAATCAAGTATCACTGGTATACATACCTATGAGATGTGCCAAGTTTTCCATGCTCACACACTTCTGAGATTTACTGTAGTATGCAAATGTGAGATAGTGCTAATTTACTTTGTTCCTTGAGGACACCACATTTGCTTGGTAATACTTGAATTATGCAAAGTGGTCAGTAGTTTCCAATTGTTCATTGTGCTTGTAGTTAAATGGATTGGTCAGAAAATGTCACCTTGAAAAGTTGTAAAATTCATGCTGTCAGATTGACTTGTCATCGAAATGAGGCATTTTTTCCTGTATTGGGGCTGATTTTATCATTGAGTTTGTGCCTTATTTTGAAATTATGGAACAGATCCTCGTTGGAGCAGTGGTATTTACCATACAGACCTGGCAATAGCAATCTGCATGCTTCTTACATGGTGCTTTAGCACAGGTGGACTTTGATTTACTTGGCGTTTTGAAAGTGAAAGTTTTTTTGCAATGCTGCATAACTTTTTGCCAAGATCTGTGCACCAACCATTTAAATCAGGTTGTTATTGAACAATGCTTTATACCGATGTGATGATGTTGACATCATGTCTTTTCTTGTGAGGTATAAGGTGTGATGTAACGGATACCAGTATTATAGATATTTGTGCACTCTGCAGAAAAATCCACATGCAGTAACTTTCTGAATATTTCTGCCTGCTGGAATCACATTGCAGTGCTCTGCATTTCAGCACAAATCATATCAACACTTGCAGTTACTTCTGAAACAATTGCGATCTGTCTTGCTTGTGCTACAAAGCATGCTTCAGCCACTGAATACAAATTGTTTCCAGATGTTTCGAATTTGCAGTCTGACTTGTCTTTACTGAGATACCAGAGATCATAGTAAAAAAGTGGCCTGTGCCAACATTTGTCACATATTGTCTCTTACCAACCTGATACAATTTACATCAAATACTGTAGGTTTCACCTAGTCTGTAGTAGTGATTTGCAACTGAGACTTGGTTTAAATTGCAAATTTGAGGCTTTGTCAAAGAGTGGAAGACCACTACCTGAACATTTAAAACTGCAACTTGAGACCTAAAAATGTTCTGGTATGTCAAAAATTCCTTAAATTTATGCAAAAATTCATGCACACTTACAAAATCTCACTTTGCCATTTTTCATTCTTGTTAACTTTTTCGTAACTTTTCTCTACTAAGGATTATGCTAACACCAATAGTGTTGAACTGCTGCGGCTTTTCACGGGTTGCATGGCTACAGCTTGTTGATAGGGCACTCCTAGTCTTTAAATAAGGCATCAAGACAAGACCTTCTAGACTGAGACCCATGAAAATGTGTTTTGAGATGCATTATCAAACAAAAACCAAGTCTCAATTGCGTCATTTATTGTTTGATTGGTATAATCAATAATCAATAAATGACATGATTGAGACTTGTTTAGTTGGTGCAGATGCATGGTCCAAATCACCAGGACATTCGAATAACACAAGAGCACAAAGATGGCTAGTCTCTGCACATTACAGAGTAGGTGTTAACACACAATCAACACTGAGTGTCATGGTTCTATTGTATCTGCTTTCCAATCTGCCAATAAACATAATGATTTGTTGAATACTGCTGATTGTATTCAGTTGTTAAATAAGGTCTCAAAAGCTTTGATTACTGCAATTCCTTTATCTGTTATGTTGAAATGTCTAAACAGAAGGAAGAATAAATCTACCTCTGATGGTAACAAGTGATTTTTTCAAGTTTTAAAATGAACATTGCATGCAACTTTAAGATTCTGAATTATTGCCAGCAAATTTGTAGCTAATTTGCTTTTCTTTAAAAAAAATTTTGTTAACTCAAGCTTCATGAAGTCCTTTATTTGCATGGGACCTAACAAGCAGGTATCTTTTAATTGAGACTGAAACATGTCAGCTTTTTATCAGTTATTGTTTCACTGAGATTTTGACCTGTCTGCTGTGATGCTTTGTATCTATAGAAAGTTTGGATAATGTGTCAGAGCCTCTGTATGTCTGTAAACATTTTTGAATAAAGTTTTTGCTATGAAGTTGAAACAGAACACTTGACTCTGCTAATTTGGTTATATAGAAAAGGTTTAGATCAGTTTTAGCTTTTGCAAAAAGTCATGAGATAAGATTTCTTTTAGTGTTTCTTACTTGCAGTATTTGTTTAGGAGCTTGGTTGTTGTATACTCAATCCAGTTTGTCACAATATGATGACATGCTTTGCAAGAACATTGATTGTTTTAGTGTTTGTGCTCAGGTTGAAGATGTGTCCAGTTCCTGCAAAATGGCCAAACATAAGTAATGACTGCTTGAAAAACGGGAATTAACTTTTCATGGTAGTTGTGGTGGTATGTGAACTGATTTATTGGCAAGGGATTATTATTCAGGTCTACTGGTAGGCATGCATCTGTTGCTTTGCACAAACGTACAGCATGCTGAGTATTTTTCAATCTTGAATTTTCTTCAGCTTTCAGTTTCCATGTTCCAACTTCTTTTGTACCTTTTGGTACTGCATTCCGTATGTCGTGATTCTGAATATCTGCAAGTTTTTGAAATGAAATGTATCCAGCAGATAATTATTGCCAGCATCATGGTCAATTCAGGAATCATGAATAGTTTGCAAAGAAGCTGCAAAAGTAATGAGATATATGTGAAAGACTGAAGCTTTATTTGAGTTGGTTGGTTTACGTTGCACTTTTTGGTGTGAACTGTTTAGATCAAATTCATGACTGTAGAAAACAATGGGTGGTGCTGTTGTTCAGTGTTGCTGTTTGTTTTGACAACGCCTGCTTATTTATCAGTGAATCATCATTTTAAACCAACTACTGGTTAACTCTTGTTGCAGACTTCCATTATTGCAAAAACATTTTTTGAATGTTTGCTGTACTCTTTTTAATATACTTCCATGCTTCCGTAGTGACCAAAATGTCAGAGGCACGGACCACACATGCTTTGCATCATAAATTTCAAAAACAATACCACCACAAGAACATATGACAGAACAGACCCTGCTGTCAATTATTTGAAGATATACTTATATGGATAAAAACAGGTCCTAATTTCTTCTGGCAAAAAGATATTAAGATTAACTCTTCTGTAAGGTATGAAAAGAAAATGTGGTGTTAAAATAGATATACCAGACGATTTTTATGTGATTTTGAAATATTTGTTTTTTGCTGCCATTTATTGCTCTAAAATTGATTTTTTAGGTTATTTTTTTGAGACTTTTTCATGCTTTGCTGAAACATGGAAACAGGTGCTCTTTGCTTCAAAGTGACTTCACCACAGAACAGCTCTGTAATTCTTAATGTATTTATAAGTGAGGTGCTTTGCATTCTTCCCACCATGTCAAAATGTTACAAACCATACCTTTCTCAAAAATTTAACATTGAGATTGTATGACCTGAATAGCAAAGTTACCTGTTTTTTAATCTGTTGTGGACACTGCAGTGAATCATTTTTACCTGTTTTTCTCACGGTTAAGAAGATGTGGTCCCTAGAAATTGTGAGGCTTAGCAAAATCTGATGATAAAACAGCGAAGTCTTCAGTTTAGGCTATCCATCTGAATAGCAAGTTCTGCTTGAGCTTGGTGGAAACCAGGTAACTTCTGAATTCTTTCAGTGGACATAAATCTGGGGTTTAAACAATACATCACATGGCTGATACCATAAAGTGACATGCTTACCAAGCTTGTTAGATACTGATCTGTCAGCAAACGTTTGTCTGCTGCGCTGGTCTTTTGTCAAACTAGCGAAGCTTTTGTTTCACGCAGTGGTAACAGTATCATGAGATGCTGCTAATGCTGCATGGCGTAAGCAGAGTTCCGGTTTACCGTGTGGAAGAGTCGATCAGCGGAAATTCAAATGATAGATTTGGTTTCATGCAACCATGCAGCATTTGAACAGTGTTGTCAGTCAAATTTGTTGCATTTTTGAGGAGTATTTGCCTGTTGGGTGGCAAACTTTCTTGGGGCTTTCACAAATCACCCTCAACATTTTTCGACTCAGTTAATTTTTGTGCCTTTTCTTGAGGTTCCCGTGCATACCAAGGACAGACCGAAGGAGGATCGAGGTATTCATCCGGACGATATCGGACCTCTCCCGCGCCAGCCGCTGACTCGAGGGGACTAAAGCGAGTCAGCCAGAGAAGTCACTCGCCAGAAAACCGATCTCGCCGCTACAATTAGTAACTTTCTGTCTTGCAGCTATCAAACTGTTGTTGCAGACGATCTGTCGCGACTACTTCCGTAACCGGGATCAAATTTTCGTTGTATAAGAACGTGGGTTAATTGCTTGCTTTTCAGCAAGCAAATCGCCCAGCTGCACATTTGAACTCCTTATCCAAACGATAATATGATGCCAATTTTTCCTTGGCCACAGGCAGGCCTGTAACCAGGGGGGAAAAACCCCCCTAGAAAATTTTTCGCCTCCCATGAAAAAATGTGTTGGACACAGTTTGAAAAATTTGGGCCCCTGTCAGAAAACGCATCACCCCTCTGGTGCCCAAGCTGGTTACGGGCCTGGCCACAGGTGTGGCAGTGTTTGATGTTTGACGTTAAGTGCAGACCTGGGGGACTGGTATGATTGTGCTGATTGCAAACTGATAGCATAAATGGCGGTATTACGTGGCATTTTGTTGGCGCTCGTCTAATGTTTGATCTGTGAACTGTAAAGTGCTACCTTAGCGTTCTGAAGCAGCCCAGATGGCCTGGTGTAAAATCGCAACTTGCAAACAACTTTTTGATACTGGATTGCATGCTGTACACGTGGAAAAGCACCGAATAAACCTAGTCTGCCACCAGCAAATGGAAGAATGTTGCATCGAGTGTGTGAATAAAATTTGCCCTCAGTTTGCCTTTTTTGCTGTCTGCTTTCCCTAAAACAGCCATCATGTTGTCTTCGTGAGTGTTGCGTTTTCGTGTAAGGAAGAGCATAACGAGGGGGATGCAAGGGTCGCTTGCCGTTGTCAATTCACTTATTATAATGTTCACTGACAATCAGTGCCAGATTAACAATAGCAGCAAATGTAGCAATTGCTACTGGCCCCACGCTTTTGGAGGTCTCGTGGTCCTTCGTGTTAAATTTGTTCTATATAATATGGAAGGGTGGGTATTAGAATTAAGGTGTCCGAGGCAAACTCATCTTTCTTTCCCTGTATTTTACACATGCCGTACCAAAACTTTATTCGCTGAAAGCAAGTTAAATTTTTCACTTTGGTGAAAGTACATTTCATATTGTAAATCGTTTGAAGTCATTTGATTTTAAATTGTTCTTTGTCTACACATTACAGCTGTTCAGGGGCCACATTTGCACATAATTTTTGCTTTAGTTTGATAAAAATATGACTTGCTTCAGAGTCTATTAAATGTGGTTCTGTTGGAGTGATTAATAAGCAAAAACTAAGTGCGAAACTCTCAAAAGGGGGGACCATCAGCTTTTCTGTAAAAGGTGGGCCCGAGGCGACCGCCTCGTTCGTCTCCCCCAATTCTACAGTGTAGAATTATTTCAGTCCAAGAAACCAAATATTTTGCTAAATTTGCCAATAAGCAATTAAGCGAAGGTTTTCAATTGAATGATTTTACAGTAGACTAATTAAACCCTAAGTACTGCGATTTGAAAATTAAAATAATTTACAGTTATTTGCAACATTATGCGACCAGTCGAGCAAGAGCCGTTACTGCAGCAATTTCCAGATATTTGTTGATCATAATTACATCATATTGACCTGTTTCTATATACTGCATTACCTTTTTGGTACCGTACTTTCAAAATGATTTGGCCAGTTTTGCCAAATCTGAGATATTTTCAATGCCTTTCTGGGTTTTTCTTCTGAAGATCTGGGGTTTTGTATAGGAGTAATTTATGATAAGTATGATTTGTGAATATACTTCTTATTTCTGGTCTAATCTTTATGTTGTTTTATCAAGGTACCTTAGTCTTCAACATAACTGATCAACAAGCAACTGACACCGTGTAAGCTGTAAATGTTAGCTAGGTGCAATGAGTCAAGTGACCAAAGATACTAATGAAGCAATTCCAAAGAAAAACGATTTTACGCAATGAAGCCACAGACACTGTTAGCAACAATAGCGTTCACTCCCATTATCTTGCCGGCGAGTAAAAAAACAGTTTTGTGAAGTAATCAAGAGTCCGACCTGAACATACAGTAGTTACAACTTTCATCTGATTTTGACTGCCACCATATCCTGAGTAAGTTTTAAATCATTTAACTGCAACGGGAAGACTCAGCAGCAGAGTCTAACGTAGAAAGATGCTTTTTATGTTGTAAGCAGGCTACTGAGGGCATTGACACTGCCATTACTTACAGATAGGTTGCAATTTGTTTTATCACCAATACGCATGTGACCAAAATGAAAAAAATGAGTTTTTTAGCACTCGATAGGATTTTGTCATTTAAACACATGGATTATAAAAAAAATACTTCAGTCGCTTAAGTCAGAATGACTAGATCAGCGGTTCCCAAACTTTTTTGAGCACGACCCAAACCTGAGTTTGGTAAATACGCCTCAAACCAGCGGCGGATCCAGACCAGGCGTTTGGGGGGGATTCAAATTGGGGTGCGCCAAAATGTCTTCACTTGCTTAAATGCCAAAGGTTGTCTGCGGCAATCGTTGTGTGTCATACAAAAGAGGTTATCTTTTGTAGATCAAAAAGTGGCTATTTTTGTTGGTCGAACTATGCTATTTTACAGGGAATAACCACAGTTTAAAAGCGCTTTATATCATTAATTCAGAATACGTTTGTAACGGGTCCCAAACAGTGTACCTCGTTTTTCACAAGCTACACAGATCTCGTATATTTGCAAAATGTATTTAAAAGGTATAAAAGCATGCTGCGCGCAAGCGTTTGCCACTGCTTTGGCTATCCCTAGCGAAATCAGTGAAGAACAGTGTCTGAAACGCATTCCCGACCTGGTTAGAAACGGAACGGTTCTTAGACTTGCAAGCGACAACTCATGTCCCACGATAGGACTCAAATAAAAAGCTAAAAGACGATCACGTTTCCAAGCGAAGAAGCGACAATCCAAAAACAGCACGTGAATGAAAGGCATTTGCCAGGACACTGTTTCAGGTAGCTTTGTTGACTATCGTAAAAAACATTCTTATAATCGCGTGATAGATTTACACTGGGCCTTAAAGCATTTTGCCCTAACATACATTTAACGCCACTTGTAAAGGTAGATTTTCAATCAAGTCTTTAAATACCGCTTCACATTTTTCGACACTGGATTACTGATGTGAAGAAAAAAAAACATCAATCCCACTAGACCAGGTTACTAAAAAAGTTGTGACCAGAGCCGGATAAAAGGATAGGGGGGGCCGGGGCAATTTTTACTGGTGGGCCCCTATGACGCAATTGAATGTACTTACTCAAATCACATACAGTTCGCTGCGAGAAGTAAATACTAGCGTGTATTTTTACTAAGAAAAAATATTTCACAGGCTAGAGAGTGACTCGGCAAAGAAACAACATTCACCCGAACAATAATCAAAAACAAGAGATTACAAACAAAAACACCGGAAAAATAGCATGTCAATATGNCCAGCCAGGCTGAGTGTGAAAGTTGTTTCCAAGCTAATGTCTTGGTTTTCACCTTCATTTTCANGTGCCATGGTTAACGCCACTGCTTTAACGTTGCTACTTGAAAGTTTTCCTAGAAAAAGCGATTCAGTCGCGGCGTTTTAGCTAACACTGCTAGAAACTTGCGCTTTTTCTTCTTAGAAGCTTTGCGCTTTTCATAGATCCTGATGGCATTACAGATTTCGGCATCGCTCAAGCTATCTCGTTTCCTGCTCTTTCATTCTACGAATCGACTGATTAAAACCGTTTGTGACGGACCACGCAATAGCATGTGATGTAAAGCGACTTGAATAGCTTCATGTGTTTATGATGTCGCACAACGATAGTAAACATCGGAAGAAATGTGCGTTTCCACCACACGTTACGTTTTATGACGAAACAAAGGTGCAGTTCGGCTGCGGCTACCTCGAGGCCAGAGATGAACGGACTGTCATATTTTGCGATCCAGATCCAGTCCTTGAATTTATAAAACTCAGTCCAAGTGCAACCATAGTCCAAAAAGTTTAAGAAATTCAAAATCCAAGTCCAAAAAATTAAAGAAATACAGCCTTTTGATGACAAAAATTACGCAAGTGTTTTCCATTAACTCAGTCCAAACCCAATCCTGATCCTAAATTTTTGGAGCATTTTGCAGTCCGGATCCAATTCCAAAATCAACAAAATTCGTAATAGACAGGATCCAAGTCCAGTGCTCATCTTTGCTCGAGACTGCACCAGAAGTCTGAAATGAGCACGGATGAGGATTGGATCAGGACTGAAGCCGATTTTGGACAGATCAGGACTGGTTCGGACTGCAATTTTTTTTCAAGTTGGCGGATCAGGGCTGGATCGGACTGAGAAAATGTATTTTGCTTTGATGTGATTATTCTGAACGTATCAAAACTTTTAGTTGTGATCCGATTTTACAGATTTGCTAAATGGCAGTGTAATTTTGCCATCAATGACATAAGCTCTGCTGAGACTATTTTGCCATTGGAAATGTATCCACCTTTGCCCACATATAACGTTGAGTTCTAGTAGTAACATGAACATAGTTGAGTGGTAAGTGTCTATGCCTATTGTGCGAGTGTTCGTTGGTTCTGCTCTGCTCTCACCATTTCCTTTGGCTTAGCTTGAAGAGATTATTCCTTTAATGTGGGCTAAAAAGTAAGCTAGCTTCCTTTAATGTAGGTTAGCTTGAAGAGATTATTCCTTTCATGTAAGCTAAAAAGAGATTATTCCTTTAAATAAATTTCTGATGTCTGATGTTTTGGCGACAAATCTGATATTGACTTGGTTGTTGTTTTTGTTTGACATTTCCTCTCATTTTAGGACGGATATAAATCCGATTCATGTTTTTTAAGTTCCTTTCATCAATTTCACACCCTGATGTGTGTTTGGTTAATGTTTCAAACTAAAGAAGCTCGCTTCGCTGCGTTGAGACTAACATTTTACGTAAATTACAAATGACTTCTCCATTTAATGACGATACTTCGCTCTGTTTTCGGAATCAACGTGAGTTATTGGCAGTGGCGTAACTTGAGGTTTGAGCCAAGTGGGGCAAAGCTTAGCTGAAAGGGGCCCACTGGTCACTGTAGGAGGGCCCACTAGACAAAAATGCAGAAAATTTTTAAGAAATGATAGTGAATCTCTGGATGTGGTGGATGTCTATACTAGATTAAAAAACACCCCGAAAAATGCAAAAAAACAACAAATTAAAGAATACTAAATGTCAACGTAAGGGGGCCCAATTTATACATTTAGCTTTCCAGGGGGGGCCCTTGCCCCCCGTCAGTTAAGCCACTGGTTATGGGGCTTTGTTGGGTATTGGTAGTAATAGAAGCATTTAGCTTCCATGAAACTGTAGCGTAAAAATTTGATGTCATGTGATGTTGAAAAAGGCAACAATCTGATGTTAACGAGACTGACCCCAGTGGCAACATTGATTGATACTGAACAGCAGTCAGCAACCATTAGCTTTAGCACGCAAGTAGTAACGTTTTCGTGACATTTGTGCAATAGGCGTGATGCACGAGTAGAGAATCATACCCATGCCAAAAGAACGATTATTAGGAAAATGTTACCAGGGAAGTCAAATTAATTTGCGATTACTAAAACTGGCAGACAGTCTAACTTGTAGAGAAATCAGTTGCTGCTTGGGGCCCTTGATACTTAACGTAACATAGGAATATAATACATAGTTGTATTCTTGTATCGCTTCTGAATCACAAAAATTTTTCAAACGAGTATTTTATTTGGAACAAATAAATTTCATCACGGGGGCCCCCTTGCAGAGGGGGGCCCGAGGCAATTGTCCCCGTTGCCCCTCCTTAATCTGGCCCTGGTTGTGATCCTTTTCAACAGAAGTGGAAGCAAGCGGGCTGAGCCCCCAAAGTTCACAATCAATACCTCCAAAATCAAGCTCTAGTCATCCCGTGAAGTCATTTTTCAATTCATTGTATAAGGGAATGTGGGGCACAATCGTTTTTTTTTGATTTATTCAAAAAGTTAAAAACGTTAAACTTCAAAGTTTCCATGGTGATTTAGTCTCATACCAGCCGTAGTACTGAAGTGAATTTTTCCTTGATAGGCAGCCGTTGTTGCGAGTTACAGAGCAAGTTGTGTTTTTTCTACCCAAAAGTAATTTATAAAATCGCATTTAGATTTGGGTTTTTCCCACGTTAATCAACATATTTTGTTCTGAGTTTTTGTGACATTGTAGTCAGAGCAGTGCTACATCATTCGATAATGTCAGATATTGAATTCTTTTTAAGTTGAGTTGGTGCTTCTTCATTTTATTTTACGGATGTGCATGGGGCACATCTGACAAAAAAATGGGGCACACTCGATACACTGCCACGAGGTCACCCTTAACAAGGTAAAACTTGAGAGGCTATATTGGAATGTAGTACAGAATATTTAATCTTGAGGATTTTTAGGTTGTAATCTAAAAATTCTAATCCATTAGTCCATAATCAATTATAATCCACAATCAATTATATTATAATCCATAATCAATTATATTATAATCCATAATCAATTCTAATCCATGAGCATTTTTAGGTTGATTATGTGCTTTTAGGCACATTATATTTGTATGGTAAAGCATGAATTTCAGCATACTGCATTGGTTTCACTTAATGTTTTGTAATCATACAAATTTGTTTAGCCATGCTGTGATAGTGGGTGATTAGAATGTGAAAAAAGTGGAATGGGAGTCAGCAAGTGCCTGTTTTACATGGGATATCACGTGAACATTATGCAATGCATACAACCCAACTTTTTATTGACCAGTCAGGCATAAGTGTATGGGAGTGCATATTTTTGGGGATGCAAAAAATTTTGCTCAAATTTGATCTTGCTTTTCCAAATAACGTATTAACAGCAAGTCTTAATGTTAAGAGTAAAACGAACCGTTGTAAACTAACCATGGTTTCTGCATGCCTAATTAGGCCTACCAATTACCGGGGTTCAAAGCCGTACGCCCTCAACTAGCAACCAATATTCTGCATAGCTATATGCAGCGCCAGATTTAGATGGTGGGGGCCCACGGCCCAGGCGTGGTGGGAGGCCCCATGTGCGGATCGGGTATATAATCTTTTGGTGGGGGATGGCCGATGAAGTCACCAGCAGGCTATTTCCACGGATCATTAATATTGATGACGTAATCGTGTGACGTCACATTTGTTAACTCAAGTGCAACAAAATTTTGTGATGCAACATGATAATTGACAATGATTAGCAATTTGTGAAACTGTTGCAAAACCGGTTACCAGAAGTATCGCATTTACTTTTTTGAAATTTTGATTGAAAACAGTTTCTGGGTGACCCAACGTTTTAATCATCTCTAAACGTCGGTCCTCGCTCAGCAATAAATTTTTTCGACAGAAACGAAAGTTGCAGAAACAATTTCCAATATTGTTTGCATTGATTGACCTGACTACCAAGCTCTATATCAATTCTTCATAGTGATTAATTGCATCTGCGACGAAGCGTAATCGTGGCATCTTTATGTTCTGTTGATTGCTCGTGGCTCCTCAGCGTGCTTTCAGTCACAGATTCCTTTTCTAATAAGGAAATGCACAGATTTAGTATCCGAGCACATCAGTCTACACGTGAAATAGTAAACACAAGTTTGTGAAGGAGAAAAACAAAGCCAGCTTTTTTCAACGACTTCGGCGTTGTGGTTCTGGCACCGAATAAGATTTGTGGTGCATTTCCGTGACGAGTTTCTCTCTTTTGTGTGTTGTGGAACATCAAGTTTCAAAAATAACTTTTCGTTTTTCAACTAATATTCCAGCATTTTTTCCAGTATATTAGATGACCAGAGACAGATATCGTTGCCTCCAGTGATAGCGTCAGACAAATCATTTATCGTGTTTATCGATGATACTTCTTGATGTTCTTCTGCTACTACACCGCTGGCCTACTGTCATCGTTGTGTGCATTTAAGTCTGTCACATGTTCTTCAATTTTCTGCCCTCGTACAGGCTCCGCAGAATTGTCTCCGCTGGACTTCACTGCCACTGTAAAATAGTAACCTGAGTGTTTCTTGACTTAGCTGAAACTTCTTTGTCTCTTATTTTTGCCTGTTTTGCTTTATTATGTGTTTTAGAACCACTTGGATAAGCTCTAAGCTTGTAAAGGGTACGATCACTTTTTTTCTGTCCATGTTTATTTATTAATAAGATCAATAGGCTGCCAGTAGTATATTTTTCTGTGTTTGAGCGCCGTTTCTCTAAATCCCTAGTTTTGTGGGGTCTTTGCCAGTTTCTCCCTGTCTCTGTCGAAGCCCCTCTGTTCGAACCCTGTCGCCTCCCCTGTCACTTTGCCAGGTCTCCCCCGTCAGTTCCCTTGTTGGTTTCCTTGTCGCCCTGTCGGTTCCCTTGTTGGTTTCCCATGTCAGCCTGTCCTGTATCCATGAGCTAAGGTATTTATTTTGTCAAGTTGAATTATTCTCTTGTCGTCACTGGCAGAGAGAGCTATTTCAAACGTTCAGAATTCAACAGCAGGTGCGCACGTCACGTATGACTGCATTTGTGAAGCCCGCACCTGTGTTTGAGCTTTGAGTTGTGGTCATGACACGCCATCGGTCGGCCTGAAATAATTTAAGAGCACACCTCGTTTCAGCTTTGGCTTGCTTCACGTTTGACTCACTTGTTTGTGAACCCGAATATAATTTTTTTTGTGCTGCTTTGTGACGTGGTAGAAACTTCCAAAGCAAGGAATGTTTTGCCACGCAAGCAGTTCTGAGCGCCAGCCACAGAGTGTGTTTGAATAAGATGGTAGCTTCAGGCAATGAGACTTTTCATTTAAGTTTTTTTAATTTATTTGTTTATGAACACGCACACTCTGCAGAACGCAGGTTGACAAAAACAGACAAAACAGAATGTAGCAAACAGGCATTGAAGCTGGTGGAATCACAGGTTACAGACACTTTTTGCAAATGCATTGAAGACAGAACCATAGGGTTCAGACACATTAAATCAAGCAGGGATTTTGATAGAACGTCTGACTCAAGCAGTGTGCTTCAAACTTCACCAGCTTGGTAGCGCGCAAACTGATCAAAATTTATCAAGAAAAGCTGTGTTTCTTCTGATGAAAGTTCATTAGCTAAGGATTATGGTGGTAATTGCGAAAAGCTTGTTCACAATGGTTAAGATACTGTTGGGGTATATTTGTGCTTAACCACTAGCTCTCTAATTTGCTCATATCAAATTTGCGCTGAAATCAAATTGGAATGGGGGCAATTCAGTGTTGGAAGGCTAGTTGGCCTCATTTCAATTTTTTTCAGTTGATTAAGCAACTGTTGATGAGTGGTTGATACTGTTGACTCAAACTGATTCCGCAGTAGGTGTTGTAGGGGGAAAATGGTTAAAAAAAGCAACAGAAACTGTAGTTGATCTACGTTTATTTCATGAAAATATGCTTCAACGTTTAAAATTATGTTTTCAGCTCAATACAAAATATTTAGCAGTAAAAAGGTTAAGCAGCTGGGTCTCTTTTTTCAGAAATTTTGGAAAGATGCTATAATATTTAACACATGTTGTGGAACGAAAAAAATTGCTAATGAATGGGAAATAATTTGTTGTAAATTACACAATTTGATAGATTTGTGTGTAGAGATTTGTTGTTGTGTAGTTATTTTTGCTCAGAGATGTTCCAAAAAATTTGAGGTGTAATTTCAATTTGAATTGAAATGTTCACTTTGTCAGGTGTTTGAAATTAACTACCCTCAGTAGATAAAAACGTGAGTTCAGAGGCCTCACGCCTCAGGAGGTGCCATATAGCATTTTTTCTTAACAAGAGAGAAAAGACTTGGGGCGGGTGCTAGCAAGTAGGACAAAGTCTGGATCTTTTGAAAAAGACCTGAACTATATTCAATCACATTTCTGTTGTTTGTTGTATAAATTAGTCATTATTATGTTGCATGCTCTCATGTATT
>JGI24159J19872_10006411_pt1 | contig 15320 bp, 13 predicted proteins | sample Ectturendosymbi4_FD_19872 | JGI IMG/M metagenome (IMG submission 19872) | reverse complement strand
GCAAATGGAGGAACCTGCGGCACGCAGTCAAGCCAATGAATAAAGCGCGGTGATGTCTACCTCTGACTTTGTCACGTAGTCAAGCCAATGTGGAATGGCAGCAGTTCGCCATCAATCAAAATAATATGAGCTCAAACAATAAAGTTATGAGTGATTTACGGAAAGAATAAATTTGGAAAAGGTGTTTCTTTTCGCTGCTGTGATTAAGGATGCAGGGTTGTAGGACTCTGTAAGAATAGGACGCACCTTAGGTGCAACTCTACAAAATACAATAAGGTTGTTCATAGTACAGTTGTACACAACATGTGGCTTGGGAGGTCCTACCCGACAATGCCTAAGGGAAAACGAGCAACTTAGAAGAGGGTCATCCTACCCTGTCCCTTTGTGGAAGATCAGAAGTGACTTTGCAGAAAACTTGAGATATTTTTCTCTGTTTAACCGGTGGAGCTCCCAAAGCGGAAAGAATTCTGCAGGGGATAGCCTGCTGGAGTCTGACTTCATGATCGGCCACGAATGATCATTCAGCGTTAAAGCTGGTGATCAAGCATGCGCGTTGCTCGAACACACACACAAACATTGCACTCACTTCCAATAAGCTGTCAGTTATGATGGCTGTTGGGTATTAAACGAGGGAATTAAGGTCTGTTAAAGCATGCCAATAAGGTGTGTGAGCTAGCGAGTTAGCAAGACTTCTCGAGTGGGAAGCAGAGAAATAGTGATATGACAATAAGGATACAAAACGGCTCTATGAACCCAAGAGATGAGAGTGGCAGCGATCAGAGCGCGATCGTGTTAAGCCAAGGGGGAGCTGATGTTAAACTAGGGAGTAACTACGTAAAGAAAGTGAATAAATGAGGGGTAGGAAAAGACTAACTAACTGGAAAGCAAAAATGGTATTATGAATATGCACACAGCACTTAGAGTAATAAGTGAACATAAAAAGAAACTGGTGAATCATGGCTGAATATAATCTGGTTGAGTTAACGGAGGACATTATTAATGCAATTTGTGGAGAACAAGATCAGACTGAAGGAGATCTAAAGCGAGAAGACAAGGCGATGAACAGAGCCATGCAAGGTTCGGAAACAAATCAAATCTCGAATCACGATAAGCAGCCTAATAAAGAAAAGACTCCGAATTCGAGAACAATATTTCAATTATCAGCTCAAGCCCTCTGGAATTCTGCATTGTTGCAGAACTATATACATAATTATTTAAAGAAAAACTGTGCAACAGAGCCAGGCGAAGTTGGGCGACTGGCTACGTACATAGGAGTAAAATATGATGATTTATTGACATACTTGAATATGATGTATCCTTACCGGGGCAGTATGCTCCTGAGTGAGGAAAACCTATGTTAAAAAGTAATTAAGTTATTTATGTAATTCCAGGTGTAGATTATGAGTATTATAACATTAGAAGATCTGAGGTTGGCAATAAAAAATAACGAAGACATATCAAGCAAATTGGCAAAAATATCATTGCCTGAAGAGCAGATTGATTTCGACTCGCTAACTATAGAAGAATTCTTCTCCGTTGGACTGGCCCTTTACTGGAAGTCACATACGGAGGGAATTTATGAAAAGGGTTATTTCTGGAAAGCAGAAGATAACGGGTTTAAAGGCATTAGTAGAATTCACGCATACTAGTGATGGCCTTTTTATTGCAACCCTTACAGGGACTGACGGGTTTAGACAAATTTATGAGTGAAAAATGGCTAGAAAACTTCGATTTAAAAACAATTCAGGGGAGGAGAGAAACATTACGAACCAAACAAGAATGGGGACCTGATTGGGTTGCAGCTGAAGGCTGGTACTATACAGGTCATGGAAACTATGTACAGTGCATATCATGCGGGGGGCAACTGGAGATGCCATGCAGTGAAGAGATTTTGCGAGATTATCATTGTGTTTTCTTTCCATGGTGCGATCTTCTAAACGACAGAGTATGTTTGCAAGATAAGCTTGAAAATCTAGAGATCACAGATAAGCTATGGAATAGTGCTGGACATGTAATAGAATATCCACTGGCTAAACCCGTTGAACCACCCATGAAAAGAGAGGAACTTCGTTATTACACATTGATAAAGCCAGATGCAAGGGTGATTTCGAGGGCTTGGGCAAAAATGGGATTATATGCCCAAGGCGGAATGAATGAACTAAGATGCTATTACTGTGGGGTGAAACTAACCAAAATGGACATAAGCAAAAACGCGTTAATGGCCCACGTAAGGCGATCGCCTGAATGCGAACATCTCAAGAGACTGCTGGGATATGTGACCTTGAATGAAATAAAAAATTATTATGGTATCGCCAGTGAACAATCTCCTGATGTAACTGATCAAGTTCACAGAAGAGCGTTGGCGCCGAGCAACGGTGTACGATTATGAAGAGGTATTAATGCACATTATAAATATAGGAGAAACTTAGGATGATTAATGAAAGGAAAATGTGGAATCAAAAAACTAAGGCTGAACGATCTATTTACTTGCATGCATTAAGAGAAGCCTATAAGGCAAAGAAGATAACTCTCGCAGTTCGAAAAGCAGACCCTCGCGCGTTATTACTACCTGGACGAGAAAGCACGTGGTCACAGTATGTGGTTGCAAAATGCACGTGTTACAGGATAAAGAAAGCTCTACCAGATCTAGAGGAGGCCACAAGATTGCATCCTCCAATAAACGCCTTAGTAAAGGAATTATATAATGATGTGGACACTAGAGGAGCTCGACCAAAGGTATACCATAAGTGGGTACAGAGAGTGATAAAAGAATGGAAGGAGCAAGGATGTCCACCTGCAGGCCCACAGCTCATAAACAACACCTTGGTATTAATAGAAGGGAAGAAAGGACAACTTTTTCTCCACCATAATGAGCCCCAGGAGAAAATACGTTTCATAATAAGTGCAGATCTTTTAAAAATAAAACCAGAAACAGGTAAATAAAAAGGCGTATATATGATAATGATTATTACTTACTTACTTTAGACAACTAGGAAGTAATGTTGAAAAAAATTTGGTTAAAATTCTTCATATGGATGACCATGAAAAGAATGTGCTGGATGGTGAGCCCATACTGCCTGGCAGAAAATCATCCAGCAGGATTGAGGGAAATGAAAATAAAAATGTTTAAACAGGAAACTCTACAGCCTAACTTTGCCCAACAAGGTTACTGCAGATTAAGGAGGCCAGGAATAGGACATAACGTTCCATTAGGGATGATTGCGGGAAAAGATTCAGGGAACTCTATAGAACATATTTATTCTCATCCTCATTATGGATTAGTTGGTGTAAACACCACGACTCACGCTAAAGCACGCTGTGGTAGGGAGGGCAACTATCAGGACAATTATAAACAATATGTCCCGGAGTGCCACTGCTTTATAGAAATAAAAGAGGCGACGTCTAATGGATGGACGAGGATACTAGACGATTGGACGTTATGGATGGGAGTAATCCATCGAGGACGGTTTAGTGTACCGCCAAAATACTTTTGGCAATATGATATGCCAAAGGAACGAGACGTTTACGGATGGCCATTGCTTAAACTAAAAACTCCACGACCACCTGAAAAATTACTCTTTCAAAGACATCTGGACTACAGAGTCGTAACCTTGATCAATCTAACGAAAAATTATCCAAAAGGTTTCAAGGATTTCTTTTGGGAAGACTATAATTATTTGTATCATTTGAGTACCAAAAGGGCCACCGACCCTAATCTTCATCCAAAGAGTGAATGGCTAAGAACCGGCCAAATACATGGAAAAGGCGCGGTACCTCCTGATTATGTAAACTATATTTTGACGGCAGTAATGTTTTATTTAGCGGATCATGCTTCTGTTTCGGTAACCTGCTCTATGGAAATATTAAATAAACAAGTTAAATTAGGATTTGGCCAAAGAAATAATGAACAAAATACATTATCTATCCAGTATTCGCTGTCAGGATATGCACAGTCATGGAAAGCTCTAGGGCCATTATTAATGAACAAGCCTAATAATGGGGGACGTTTTGCGTGCACTTTTGTTCCAGGTGTAAAAAGACCAAACTCGGTAGGGCCATCATATGTGTGGATAAACAGTATGAAGACTTTACAGGTGAGTCAGTTAAGACCACCACATTTAACAAAGACAAAAAACGGGTTAGTGGTACTGCATTCCCAAACTCAAGGAAGGCAGGGAGAAATTATGAATAGGGCTAATTCAGTAAAAGATGTCCAAATTCATCCGCTAGAAGATTATCCGGCAATGTGGGGAGATAAATGCCAGAAAAAACGACGCAATGCCAAATGCCATAAGCGAATGGTAGATATAGAAACAAAAATAAGATATGCAGACTCGTTCTATGATCCCTACAATAATCAATCGGTATTACCGGACCATACGCAATCAGTAGTTTTTTTCCCTCCCAACTCAGGTAATGAAAAGACTAAAAGGCAGATTTTCGCAGCGGTAGCCGTGGTGACTGCATTTGCTGTCCAAGGAGTAGTAGACTATGCAGGCTATGAAGGAATACAAGGGGTAGAACAAGAGTTAAATGATCAAATGAATACCCGAGCAGTTGCTAATAACGTACGTTTTAGACAGGCTGATAATGCCATAGGAAATTTAAGTAGACAAATTCAAGATTTAAATTCTAAGGTTGAGGAACTATCCGAATCTGAAGTAGCCACTATAAGGCTTCTGCTTCAAACAGTAAAAACGCAAGCTCTTGAGGATAAGGTGCTACAGCAACAAATCTCGGCAAATCAACGTACTCTAGTAACATTAGCCAAAGCCCACTTAAACGAGGCTACGTTAAATCAGAGGCAGAGTGACGCACAAACCTTTTTGTTAAAAACAGTAACTAATGCCTTAACGAATACCAGTAAGAAGTTCATGAAAGCCGGAGCAGCTTATACATGGCAATTGCGACAGGGCATGCTAAGACTACGAGCCATAGAAAAACAAATCAATGTAACTAATCAAGGGGATAGTCAATTAATCAGACGAAAAATAAACAATCTGACATGTGAAGAAATATTAGGAAGGGAATTCCCGTCCACAAAAAAACTAGACGCGTTAACAATTCAAATAGAGAACCATTTAGATAAGGCTGAAAACCTAACTGCAAGAATAAATCACACTAGACCAGAACCGATTCAAATACAGTTCGTGCCTGAATTAAGCAATCTATCCCTACATAATAGTGGAAAAATGATGAGGCAGGCCTTCGATAAAGTAATAAATCATCCTGTAAAAGCTATAGAAAAGGTAGGGCAAGAAGCCATAGATTTCGTTGAGAAAGAATTGGGGAACCCCTTCAAAATCATAATCATAATAGTCATAGTGACAGTAACACTAATGATTGCAAGCATGATGATAAAAAAGTTAAGAGGAGTTAGAAAAAAGCAAGACAAAAATTATGAGCTAAAAACGGTTAAACAAATAGTTCAATCCTGAAAAAAAGAGGGAGGAAAGGAGTTCACACTAAAGGTGAACTCAAATAGGGGGGAGTATAAATTTTTAAACGCCGGAATATACAATTCATATTCCTAAAAAACAGCAAAAACGCACAGAATTCACTTATATAAATGTTACATTTACAGGAAAATAGATAAAAAACGAAAATGTCTGTTGAAGGAGACTGGTATGTGTGCCCAACCCGTGATCCACCGGGGCAACAATGTGTTTATATTATGCCCGGTGATCCAAGACGTGAAGTGTACAGACTGCACACATTCATGGAGTATCCAGGCTCTGCAAAACAAGATCCATGGCAATTAGTAAAAGCGGGATTTTATTATACGGGTCATAAAGATAGGGTTAAATGCGGACGATGCGGAAGGCAGGTGGCTGACTGGCAAAAAGATGAAAATCCAAGAGATGCGAAATGGCACGAGGTGTGGTGTCAGTTTGACTGTGAAAACAGAGAACATAACTTACCAGTTAGTGATATAAGACAGATGGGACAGCGAAGACTGGAACGCGGAACAAAGTCTAGGGCTGTTCAAACAAGGATAGCGGGTCCACAGGCGCAAGCTGCGCCACCCGTAAGACAATTGGCTACACGTACGACAGATATCAATCCTAGTGCCTCTCGGAGTATCAATGATGGAGCAAATCGATATGCACCGCAAGTAAATACGCTAAGAGAAATGTATCCCTGCGCAAATCCCATGAATCCACATATGACCACGTATGAGCAACGACTGTCAACGTTCGAGGAGAATGCTGAGAATTGGGCTCGTAATAATATTATGGCCACCATGCGCGATATGGCAAGGGCTGGACTATACTATTTGGGGATCCGAGATAAAGTAAAATGCTGGTATTGCAATGGGGGCTTACAAAATTGGGCTATACACGATAATCCATGGTTTGAACATGCAAAATGGTTTCCGACCTGTGAGTTTGTGTTAAGAAATAAAGGGCCAGAATATGTAGAAGCGGTTAGCAACAGATTCCCTAATTTAGGGAGAGCCAACGAATTAACTAGGTCACGACGACCACGAGAAGCGTTTGATATACCAAAGCCGGCCATAATAGATCCGCGACAACAAAAAAGGGAACTGAGACAACGAGCGCATGTTGAGGTGGAAACTTCCTTTGTAGCTCAAGAAGCACTAAAGATGGGGTTTGACAAGGAACATGTTACCAACGTAGTTGAAAGACAACTAAAACAACATGAACGGGGTTTCGGAAAAGTTGAAGTACTGGTAGAGGCATTACTAGAAGAGATGACAGAGAAATCTGAAATGATGAGCAGTGAGGATGAGACTGAACCACTTAAGAAGGATGATCCGTTAAAACAACTAAGAGCATTGGAAAATAACTGTAAAAATTGTCAAACGGAGAAAGCCGTTATGATGCTTTTACCCTGTGGACATCTAAGTATTTGCGAAAAATGCCAGAAACAAGTGTCAAGGTGCCCTACATGTGGAGAAGTGGTACAAAGAAAAATTCGGACCTTTCGTGTATAAATCCAAGGTAAATCTAAAAATACCCTTTTGTTTTCAGGATTTGTTAACATGGAAGTAAAAATAAAATTAACTAACGCGAAAACAAAAATGCCTGCACATGCTACTGAAGGAGCCGCAGGATGGGATGTGTTTGCCATAGAAGATAAATGGATACCCGCTGGCTTATGGGCCAAGATAAATTTAGGGTTCGCCCTAGAGATCCCTAAACGATGGTGTGCGTTGTTGTTGGGACGGTCAGGATTGTTAAAAGATAGAGGTATCGCAGGACAGCCTGGCCTAATAGATCATGATTATAGAGGAGAAATAGGGATAATCCTAACCAATCTAAATGCCGTGCAATTCCATATCAGAAAAGGACATCGCATCGGACAATTATTGTTCGTACCCAACCCCGAGGTGAGGTTAAAAGAAACAAAAGAATTGTCAACTACTAATAGGGGAACCGGTGGTTTTGGTTCCACGGGCCAGTAGGTCCCGATCGTTTGGTTCACATGGCTGCAACTCCTGTAGCGGAAGACGGTGAAGCCGCAGTCAACTGCGAAGTCCTCAAAGACACTTCAAGATAGTTGCTGGTGTCCGCAAGGCACCACGGGAGTTTAGGCACCCCGTAAAACCCGGTTGTGTGGAACATACGAAGCGGGATCCAGGGCCATATTTTATATGTAGAAAATAGGAGAATAAAAGCATGACGAACCACTTTGCTGAAAAAATAGTGATGCCCATGGATGAAATGAACGATGAAGAAGGTTTAGCCTTTTGGCTGCACTGGAAAGAGGAATGTATGACTTATCAGTTACAGAAACGCTTATTGAAAAGTAGACGTGGAGGAAGAGTTGAATTTCATCTAAAAAAGAAACTATGCGCTTGGGGTAGGCGACATGTAAAATCTCGTAAACTCCTATCCCACTATATAAAAAGCAAGAACTCACATGCTTGTCGCTGGCGAAACATGAGAGAAAAAATGCATTGCATTATGAAACACGAATGTGGAAGGAACTTTCATTGCGGATACTGCCGATGCCCAAAATGCGTAAAAATGTACTATGTAAAGGGAAACTTCACCATGATAGTAGTACGAATAAAGGATAGAATTTATGAATTACGACAGTTCGATGATGAGGCACGAAATTGTTTAATGGATATGATAAGGAAGAAAGAATTAACCATGGTAGCTGCAAGAAAAAACAGAGAACCAGCGGCTACAGAATTGCCTCTATCCCGATCCATCTATTTATGCCAAAAATATAATTATTCACAAGATGTGGTAGAATCCATGAAGTTGGCATGTGAGGACTAAAAAGCGTGTTGTTGTTGCAGGTAATTGTTTAAGATTATAAAAATGTCAATGATAAATTATTATGCGCATAAGTGGATGGAAATGGAAAGAATGTCGAATGCATTGGTAATTCAGTCAGTAATGGACTGGATAAGAGATAACTTTCTGATAGCCAATAGCGCGTTCGTAGAAGTCGAATATTTAATATTATGGCAAATACCAGAAATACTACTGTTATATTCTTTGATTCTGGAGGTGTTACCCGTAACCCAGTCGGCAGCCTTGAAAGAAAACATTCTGATAGGACATTTAAAGCAGTCCTATTTTTCAGCAATAGTAGCAATCCAAGATATTTACACAATACAACGGTGTCCATATAAAATCGGAAATGAGCAAAAGAAAAAGTACGTAATCTCGCCGTTGGTACAATTGATGAAAGCTCAAGTGCTAAAAGAACGGGGACTTAGGACATGGAGGGCACACCCCATGACTATTGCGGCACAGATGATAATGGCTATTAAACCAAGTAATATAGATATGATACGAGTGGATGATTACGGGGGCACTAATTTGGAAATGACGCAACATTTAGGGTCTATAGAAAGGTTGATCAAGGCGGTTGAAAGAAAATATGAGGCCTTGTTTTCACCAGCCATGAAAGGAGTATGGGTCGAGGCGGCCAATGAGGTAAAGAAAGATGCCATAACTGTAGGAATGCGGGTGAATAATCCTAACTTATGGGTGACAGCAGTATGGTATATGGAAAATAGCCAAAGGTTCTATAAAATAATGAAGCAATTGGCACCAGGAAGCGACTCACAAGTTAAATTAAAAATGCCTAAAGGAGGATTCCCTGTCTTTGCGGATAAGCCCGTCTTATCGGAAAAACAAATATCTGCATTTATTGACAAACTAAAACACTCATTATTTGCGGCACATGCTACGTACCAAAGAGGATCAGTCCTCGCGGAATCTTTTTATGAAAAAGTACGCACCATGATGCATACACCTCTGCAAATACCACCTCGAAGCATAACTGATGTGGCAAAAGGGGTTGAAGTTTATGCATATGTGTTGTGGACTCTGCCTGATGAAATAGGATATGTCAAAGACAAGGCAGAACCACGGTATTTAAAAGAATACGAACAGCTACCTGAAGAATTGGTGGCAACGAATCAGGAAAAGGCTAAATGATTACGAAAAATAAATTAATCTATTTGCAGGAATTGTGAGAAATAAAACAATAAAATGGCTGAAAAAGAAAGTGATAAAAAAAGAAATGAATTGTGAGAAAAAGCTTTAGCAGCTCAACAAAGTGTGGGAGTGGTAACTGAACTTGTAGGCGAAGTGCATCGACATAGTCTGGCAGCTAAGGCTAGTGGAGCAGCGCTAGCAACAGAGGTTAATGAATTAAAAAATAAAAACAAAAGTTTTACTAAATGTGCTAAGGCCTTGGTAAAAAGTCAAAAGAAAGGAAAAACGGGAACACTAGGGGATATTGCAAAAGAAATAACGGGCAACCTGTTTCATAAAAACGATCCGGAGCAAAACAACAAAGAAAAAGAATTAAAAGAACAACCTAGTGCGCCTTTGTTTCATGAAATAAACGAGGCACCACCCTCATATGATTTGAGAGTGGAAGCAAACGTTACTGAAACTGATGTAATGAGAGGAAAAGAGGAATGGGCCCTAAGCGTGGTGAGAGCAAGAAAGGAAGCTCAAAAGATTAGGGATCTGCAAAAAAACGGTACAACTAAATACAGACGAACCAAGTACAATAGGAATAAGGATGCTAGAAGAAAGAGAAAGAACTCTGAAAGATTTTCAAGATGACGCAGTAGCCGCCAAGGAAAACTATGAAAGATTAAAAAGGGCTCTTGAACGTGAAAAGGAAGAAAGTTTTAGGGGATTCAGTGGGTATAGTGTTTCCACTACACCTGGCGGAGGCTACCCGCCATTGCCTGATTCGGGCGATGAAGGCAGCGTACATGAAACATCAGAACGGAGAAATGAGAAAGGGACTCAAACGAGGACGGAATCAATAATGGGAGATGATAATTGCCAAGAGACAACAGAAACCCCAAAGAGAGCATCGATAGGGGCAAGAACAAAAATAGAAGATTTACCAGGGTCACCTACACGAATTCGCATACCCATAGACACAACAAGACCTGAGTATTCGAAATCAGAGCAGACGAATTTACTAAAAAGAATCTACCCGGATCTCGCGGAAGAGACAAAAGAAACAATAAAACAAGAGGAAACCGAGAATGCTCCTGAACCAATGGAAAAAAGATTGCGGATACAAGATATGAAACGAGTAATGATTCCTTTAGTACCTGGGCACGAAATCCCGTGGGCTACCTTAATGGAAGCAGTAGTAAATCGAGGTGTCCCTGGAGAAGAAGCATTGGCTTTACAGGCGCTTATACCACAATTAGCTGGTCATAGCGAAGTAGCAGCACAAGCCACTAGTTTGCTGGTACAAGCAGCTGGGAAACCGTACCACGAAAGGCGTGTGTTAAGTACATTTTTCGAATGGATACGGAGTAAATATCAGCTAAGTCCAAGACAAAAACGCGCCATATTCGCACGAAAATTAAGAGAAATGAGATGTAATTGGAGAACTAACCCAGCTGATAAGATATCCAGCATAATATCAGAAGTACAATTAACATGGGATGAAGTGACAACACAGCCTGCACTTCGTGAGGAATTAGAAGCTGCTTTAGCATCAAAAGTAGATATCTCATTACAATTAAAAATAACTAAACAACCACCACAAGAGTGGAAACGAGCCATAACTGAAATTTGGGAAAGTGTAAAAGACATTGCGGGAGTAACTGAAACAGCTGAAATTTATCAATGTGAAGGGGACACGGACACTGATAGCGAAAGTGAAGGGGAGATGCCTTTAGCTGCAATAGCCCAAGTGGAAACCCCTAAGATAAAAAAGACTAAATTTGACATGAAAGCCTTCGACAAAAAGTTAGACAAAGTAATATCAGCTTTGCAAGCACAAGAATTAGAACAGAATGAACAAAGTCAAGAAAAACCACCATTAAAATGTTTTTATTGCCATGAAGAAGGTCACTTTAAGAGAGAATGTCCTAAGCGATTACAAAATGCAAGAGGACGGGGAAACTGGAATCGCGGTAGGGGTAATTGGAACCCAAACCAGAATTGGCGACAAAATAGAAATGGTTGGAATGGCAGACAAGGTGGAAATTTTAGAGGGGGATACGGCAATCAAAATGGTAATCGCGGTCGAGGAGGTTATCAGGGAGGACGATATGGCGAACAAAGTTATAGAACCGCCATACCCGAAGCTCGAGAGGAAGCAACAAGGTATAGGCAACAAGTAAGAGACGAAGGACGACCACGAGCAGAATGGGCCAACCCACCTTCCCCACCCACAGAAGACGATGAACCAGCACTGCCCGCCGAACACGCTGAGGCCAATTTCGCTAAAGGGTTAGGACCTAACGAGAGATGGAAAAGTGAAACAAGCAGAGCGCCCATGGTATATGATCAAGCTATGGCCTTCATGGCTCAATCAGCACCCATGAGAAATGAAATGGAAATGCCCAGAGTAGATTTTTTAGGACTAAATTAGAGGACTTGAACGCCGAGGCAAACTTTCTTCAAACCTCTAAAAAACCAAAAGCTAAATCGAGTTATGTGTTCATAGATGATAAAAAACACGACAGAACGTTCTTATTAGACACGGGAGCTAACAGAAATATAATTGACGCTTCTGTATTGACTAAACAAGAATTAACAAGGTTAGACCGGACGGTGAGTGTGTCCGTGGCCAATATACAACAAGGATGTGAGGGACTAAAATCCTTGGGGGAAGTAGAGATAGAGGTACCCCACAAGGATGATTATGTAAGATTAAGGTTTATAGTAATGCCCCCGCACACGCTAAATTATAATTTAATAGGAGTAAACACTATTATAAAAAACTTTTTACCGCTGCTGCAAGAGTTAAGTCTAGACCAAAAGACAAATGAAAAGATAAACCATTTTCAGGTAGAATTAAATCAAGCACAAGCAAGTAAGGAAAGATGTGAATCTTCCGAAGAAACGTTAACTGAAGAGGAAGCTAAAGAATATCTAGAAACCCTACCGACACCAGAGTGCCCCCCAGCACCAGAACAAAAAGATGTAATGGATCAGGAGTGGTTTGCTCAGCTATGGGCTTTATTCCCCAGATTACAAATGGAAAAGCAAAACTTAAAAGAAGATTCACGATTGCCATATAAATGTAGAGTTGAGTTAGTAGAAGGGGCAACCATGTTTTTTGCTCCTCAATATCAGCTGTCGGAGAAATCAGCAGCAGAACAAGCGAGATTTCTCAAGGATGCTGAAGATAAGGGGATAATAGAAAAAGGAGAAACGGTGTGTCAAAGTTCGTCATTTATGGTGGCAAGGGCAGACCCGAATGCACCCCAAAGGATGGTGGTAGACTTTAGAACTTTAAACAAAAAAACTATTCCTAAAGATGCTAACCTCCCGAGGACGGATCAATTGCCTAACTATGCTAGTCGAGGGGGGATCATGTCTAAACTAGATTTGACCAAAGGTTTTTACCACGTGGACGTAGATGAAGAATCAAGGCCATTACTGGGGATTGCTACTGAGCCAGGGGGGTACAGATTCAGAAAGCTCCCCATGGGTTGGATAAATTCACCAGGGGTATTCTCCATGTCCAGCAGCTTTGTTATAGGTCTAGCAAACTTCTGGTATAACAAGGACAGAGAAAAAAGGGGCCTGCCTGAAATACCTCAAAACTTTCTGGTTTATATAGACGACATTTTGCTTGTAACAGATGAGGAGGAAGAACATAAACGAGTAATGTACTACCTCACCTACTATATGGCACGATTCCATTTGACCACTAACTTGAAAAAGTGCGAACTAGGAAAAGACAGTATGAAGTTCCTAGGCAAATGGATAAGTAATAAGAAGGTACATTGTGCATACAAACACATAGAAGCCATACAAAAGATGCCTTTGCCCATGACCATCAGGGAAATGAGAAAATTTCTAGGGATAGTTAATTTCACAAGGCCTTTTCTCCCAGGAATAGCTGAATATCAACGAAGATTAAACCAGGTGGGAGCAGGGGTCCTGCGAAAAATGAGCAACAAAACAAAGGTAAAGTGGACTAAGACCCTGATACAGGACTTTGTAAAATTCAGAGATATGGTAATGAAAGCAGTGGCCGTGAGCACGTACGACGGAAAGAAACCTCTGTACCTAGCCACTGATGGGTCAGACTACGCAATAGGGGGAATACTTTATCAACTCACGGATAAGAAAGGGGTAAAACCTTTAGGATTTTTCAGTAAGTCATTAAACGATGCACAACAAGCCTATGGAGCTATAGATAAAGAGTTACTAGCTTTGGAAGGATGTGTAAAGCATTTCCATTATTTACTGGAAGGAAATCACTGCACGGTATATGTGGATCACAAACCGCTGGTCAACATACTAAACACAAAAAATTGCAAATTAAGATTCCGAAAGCTGAGACTGTTATACTTGTCGGAATTCGATTTGGACATACAACATGTAGACAGAGTTGATAATGAGATTGCAGATCATTTGAGTAGAATAAAACTAAGACAATTGGAAAAAACTGAGATAAATCACGCAGAGGAAAACGGTGAGGAAGGAGAACAGGAAAAAACGGATAACTTTGTTCAACCATTGAACAAGTTCACCAAATATCTAAACAACGATTGGTTGCAGAATGTACGGATAGCCCAATCACAGATGACAGAAAATCTGCCACCACAAGCTGAGTGGGATACTAAAAATAGCATATGGATTGTAAGTACCAATCCCAAACAGTGCGTCCTAATATGGATACCAGACGAAAGCATTTTGGAAACGTTAATTAAAATGGACCACGATTGGGGACATTTCAGTTGGAAGCAAACTTATCAGAGACTCAGGAGGCTTGTGTATTGGCCTAAATTTCAGGAAAAAGACTAAGAAAATGCTGGATAATTGTGATGTCTGTCAGCGAGTCAAAGCTTTTAAAAGAGCAAAACTGGCTCCGGCAGATTTTCAAGCACCCAATGAGCCTTTTGCTGTGGTCCATGTCGACCACCTACACATTGGGAATAATGAAATTATACCTAACGTGACGGAATTATTGACAATAATAGATAGATTTACAGGGCTAATGTTAGCCATACCAGTAACCTATGCCAATACACAACAATCAGTGTTGGGGTTTTTTAATCATTTTATAAGTCATTTCGGGATCCCAAAGATTCTAGTGAGTGATAATGGGATCCCATTCAAATCCAGACTTTGGGAAAAGTGTATGGATATATTGGGCATAGAACATAGAACTACCTTACCATACAATCCCCAGTGTAATGGGAAGGTTGAACGAGCGCATCGAACGCTGCTCACCATACTACGAGCACAGGAACATATTGACAAATGGCCGGTATATTTGCCATTTGCTGTGCTGGCCATTAATACTTATTTTAACCTGGAGAACAATTCCTCCCCAAGCATGCGAGCATATGGCATACAGGTGCGCACGCCTGGAATACCAATCTTTGAGGAAGCACAACCTTTAAAACCTCCACAATATATACCAATGGGGCCAGTCAGCATGTTCGGAACAACATGGGAAGAAGCTACTTGGGCATATGTAAAAGATAGACAAAGAAGCCATAAATTAGCACCGTTGCTCAAAGGACCTTTTCCCATCATAGAAAAAGGATCCAGATTTATGCTACTACAAGTAGGAACACAACAACGGAAGTTCGTGTATCACCAGTTATTGCCAGCCAAACCTCAGGTTCAACCATTAAGAGTTAAAAGTAATAAAATAAAAATAAGAAATTATGCTTATGGAATAACTAATTAAGAGGAGGGAATTCAAAACCTAAAAAGGAGGGAGTATAGTTTGGTAAACCAAACTACATACTGAGTAAAAATTTTAAAACTTTTGCTTAACACTTTGACGTCCGGCCGAAAAAAAGCTGCCATCGGTTGAGAGCCGGTGTACGATATATTCGTACTTCACTTTTCCAAAGCCAACCGTTGAGAGCC
>JGI24159J19872_10006410_pt1 | contig 15322 bp, 8 predicted proteins | sample Ectturendosymbi4_FD_19872 | JGI IMG/M metagenome (IMG submission 19872) | reverse complement strand
TACGAACCAAGCAACTACGAGCGTGCTGTGCTCACTTTCCCGAGAGCTCATTCGATCACTCAAGCAGTTGGTGATTCAGCAGTAATGGTGTCACGTGACCAGGAAAGTGAGCTGATGAGCTCACTTAAAGCGCCATGTAAAAAGCCCTACTGATAAGTAGATGAACCAAAAGCTTCTACAGCATTGCTGACTGAGTTATCGTTACTTTCAATCAAAAAGAACAATCCAAGGCGCTGAGTGATAGCAAATGAAGACCCGCAGACCACCCGTAACACTCGAAAGGGAGTAGAAAGCGAACATAATTAAAAAGTGTCCTTTAAAGTCAACAAAGAATGACAGAAATGTTTGAGCCCGGTTACAGTAACAAAGATACTTAATGAATCATTGGCANAATTGCAACAATCCTTCTTTGCTCATCTTAACAGTGTTTTGNCCACGATTGGAATTTTTATGGTCAGCTTGGAAAACTTAGAATGCAGAACAGTGCTAAACACATTCAGCAACAGTGAATGAACTGATACTTTTACACGGAAATGTGTGAAAATATCACGATGAATCCTCTATTATTAGGATATGATGAGGTCTAGAACCTCCAGTGGGTCCTACAAATCGACGCTTAGGCGATCCAAGTGCGCACAATTTGTATAAATTTTACCGAGGTCGGTCTGAAAAATTAGGTTTTTCCTCAGCGCATGTTTCATAGTTTTGACAAACTTGTCTTGTTTCGTCACTAGAACAGGATAAACAACGATGTCTTAGACAATTATACAGTCGCGCATGACCGCAGGTTGGATCAGTGACTGGTGTAGGTCTTTGGGAGTAGCAGGGGAGGCAGAAAGATATACACAAGAAAGCGCAAATTTTCTTTGATTGAGGCAATTGACACAATTCACTTTGACTAAAATCAAGTATCCAACGGAGAATTCAGGCGTTCTTAATTTTTGTGATAGACTACTCCGGTCTAACATGAACGATGCGGCTTTTTGTCAATGACCAAGGTAAAGTGTATGGCTACTGCGACGTACGGATAGGTTGTTTCATTTGTTCATTTTCAACCGCGAGGTAACGCCTTTCACAAACGCATGCAACATGTTTGCTACAGGTCGCTCATCGTGAGATATAATAGCATCTAATGCATATATCGGAAGCTTCTACTTCCACAACAAAAGGATCCTCATTTCTGATTGCACCCAGGCTGCAGATAGCTTCTGTTAATTTTCGCTGAGCTCGCTAAAAGCAAGTGACTCTAACGCTCTTCTTCTAACATGGAAACTAGCTGCAGGCAAAGGTGCGTGCGCTTTTGCAGAAGAATATGGCATCCTCTTAGAAAGGTAAGGAAATGTACCCGAGGCGCCTTTCAGCTCTTCAACAGGAAGGCAGCTGAAGGTTGAATAGCGATTGGAGTCTGACCGGATGGGTCTGACTTCGTTAAAAGAAATTTTGTAGCCAATAAGTATAGGCTGTTACCCAAATTTGAGACTTGTTAAAGGTCAAGTTCCAATCAAGCGGCGGCAGGAAGGAAACGTTTCAGATTCGTGTCCTGTCCAACATAGGGTTGCCAGATGATTTTTGTAAAAGTATCTGGCCATTTTTTCAACTGTGACAAATCTAGGCAGCACTTATAAGCGCATATTTATTGGCAATGGATTATCGAAAAACATTGCAATAACACTTTTTTTCACAATGTATTCATTAGAGAGGTATTAATGAACTTGCTGGCAAGTTTGGGAAAAACCATGTGGATGTCAAGGCTTATTTGAAATCCACGGAACGCCATATCAGAGCTGGTAAATAAATGTCTAGACAAATATGGCCACCTGCCACATCACCATTGTTAATTGGGGCTCCAATTCCGAATTGAATTGGTAGAAAACCTTGATCGATGTGTTTGAAGGAGTGCATAATCATCAACAGAGGAAGTTACTTGACTAGGTCGAGGCTAAAGTCAGTTGGGGAATGCTGAGCATGACACACAGGAATTCGGCGAACGTTACATACGAGTCCCAGAGGGATTAAAGGGGTAAAATAGAAATCATTTTGACAAAACATATTAACGTGAGAGCAGAATGCGCTTAGCGAACCACGTCCTCAAAACATCCCAACGAACTTCACATGTGCGTACACAGGTTGGGTTCTCCCGATTCACGTTTTTCATATTTTTGCATAGTGTTGCATAANACGTTTAAATTNTCAAGTTGTTTTAATACGTTGATAATTTTCCTACTTTTTCNTTCCGTATTTTCAANAATATTNTTGTTATTCTCCGATTGTTTCAATACTTCTGCCGCGTTTTTGGATATTTTTCATGTTTTTAATAATTTTCGTATTCTTGCGTTTCCATATTTTCTATTTGCGACATTTATGCAGCTTGCAATTCATTGTGTCGTCATGCCTAGGGTCAGGTTTCATCCGATTTGCACACTTTTACGTCACTGGGGCATAATGAGTGGCCCCAGCTGTAATTTCGTTACAGATTATAGTGCAACAGAAACAAGTTCCAACTTATCTTCCAAATATAATTGCTAGAAAAGAGAGCAGGAAGAAAGAAAAAGCTTACGTCACGAAGTTTACGTAGCCTTCCATCGGTTATTATATTTCCATAACTTTGTTTTCACACACACGTGTTAAATATTCATTCTTGTTCCACTTGTTAATTTTTCAAGATGCGACATTATTCTTCTTTTGTCCAACAGGATATATGTTTGACAAACCGTGTACTAAAACGGTATGGAAACTGGTTTAATAACGAAATTCGTTCGCAAACGACTATCTGCTGATCTGTCCTGTTCTTTTCCGTAGCAAACTTCTCTCAGTTTCTGTCGACTTTAACAAAATCAAACAAGAGTTACTCATTACGATGGCTATAACCTAAGACAAAATGCGCTTCACAGGTAACCTCGCAAATTTCGTTTACATTGTCACTGATTTTGCTTACCCACGTCATTCTTGCAGAGATAACAACAAATTTACAAAATGTTCGCCTGTTTCTTTGACGTCAGTGTGAACCTTTCATTTCTTAAGATTTTTTATCATTCCAAAGCAGCAAACGTTCACACATTCGTATTTTAGAAATGCAGATGTGTGCATCCTCAATCAGCAGATTGATTGTATCAGTTGCTTTCGTCTTGTTCGTCAATCTTCCCGAGGACACAATTACTATTCTTCAGCATCTTCAAGCAAAAATAATTTAAACATCTGCCGAACGTCCACATAGGCTGTTGAAGCGTGCACTGTTAATTGTATTTAAGTTGTAGTGTGCTCATTGCAACGATTCAGGTTTGTTCGCTTCAAAACGCGCGTAAACGCTTCTACCCTTGAATTGTCCAATGTCGACTTTAAGGAAAGCAGACAAACGATCAACTGTGACTATGACCAATATTCAGTTGCCGAATACTAAGTAATTGGGAGCTACATCTTCAACGCGTTGGCCCGACACAGTTTTACGGTCAGGAGTACACCACGTTTTTCCACTTACACAGTCAAATGCACCGAAAACGCGCTTCATCAGTTCCTCGCTTGTTAATTGCGAAACGTTTCGTCGTTGCGTTAACTTACTTGTAGATATCGGACGTGTAAATCATTTCCCATCTTGCAAGCGGTGTTGCAGTACCACCACCGAAAATCCCGAAAATCCACTTTTGCGAAAGCAAAACACGGCAGTTAAAATTCTTGCGTAACTTACAGCCTACAAGTTTCCCATTAAGTTCATCACGTGAATGTGCAGAAACGTTAGCGTTGATCAGCTTTTGCTAATCAGACCAGAATCAATTTGACATATTTGAAAACTTTCACGATCAAATTTCTCAGAAACACAATTCAACAATACTGGTTCGTTAATTGCGNAGGGTTTCGGCGTTACATGAACTTACTCGTAGATCGGAGTTTTGCAAATCATTGGTGTCGCAGTACCATAAAAAATTGACTTCGGCAAACGCAAAACACGGCGCTCAAACAATTTGCGTAAATTGGGACTTGCAAGTTTTCTATGTTTTTTTGCCAGACTCGCTGTGCGAAAGTTTAGTGTTATTCAGCAATGAGCATTGACAACCACATGGGTTTCTACGAGTAAGTTCATGTGATGCCGAAACTATTCTTGAAAAGCAATGCTTTCAAATTTTTTCTTGATTTATAAATCCTACTAGCACTGCTGATTTAAACATTTTCGAAAATTTTCAACAGATATTTTTACTTTTTTCAACACTCATCATTTGGAGAAAGATTCCCACAAGCTTTTTGTTGTTGCGATTTAGTTGTTTTTGTTGACATGTGCATTAATTACACACACCACAATATGCCACGCGGGTCTAACAGTTGCAAAGAGATTTTTACTTACAAACGGTGACTACAATTTAGGATCGGGAGAACCTGAAAAATATCAGATTGCATTTAAGGCACGTTGTCAGCTGAAGATCAAATTCATGTTCCTCAAACAGAAATTATAGTAAGGAAATCATGGGTTTGGGCAATATATTAAATGCGCGGTTGCGGTTTAGTGAGAAAAGTAAGTAGCAATTCTCAACTGATAGAAGGTTTGGGACGTTCACGTATCCCGCTGCGCATGCTTTGACTCAGTTCCTCGTGAAGTTTTCGATTTCGGTTGGCAGAGTTTTGTCATTTTCATCTCAGTTCGGATTTGCTACTGATCGATGGTTGCAGCTATTGTTGGTCGGTAAACCAATTCGATAAAAAGTTGAGTAAGTTGTATTTGCCTGGAAAGAAAACAATTTACTTTGACTTTTCATATTAAATTGCGATCGCTTCTGCTGACACGATGGACTAGTAGAAGCAAACTGCTATTCCGCGTTAAATAATTGCACATACCAGTTCGTCACAGCACGTATAGGTTATANCTCTTATCTANTTGCAGTTATGGACGAGTTTCCTTCATCTTGCTGAATACTTGCACTGATTCAAAGAATACAGCATTATTTAATTACATAATTCGTGGAAAAGTTAAGTGCACTTCAAAATCCCAAAATGTAATGATGTATGTTGAGATTGTTAACAAAAAACTTTTTCGCTCTGCGGGTATCTTGTCAAACAATCGTTGTCACACGAACAATCGTGAATACTTCAGACCAAACCTGAAGCCGTTCTGATACTGCGGCTTTGTGAAAGACTTCTTGACTTCTGAAGCATGCAAACTGGAAGACACTACAATAGATGTTGTTAAAATAGCAGAGACAGAAACTAACCATCATGCCTTTTTCGTCACTTTCCAGGTACTACAAAACTCCCATACATGTCAGTCACGAACATCACAAAACATTGGTGCGCGCTTTACAGCAGGCAAACCAAGAATGGAAAAGGTTTATTTCCTGCTGGGTGTATTACGAAAGGAATTTGCAACAACAAAATAATCCCTATCAGCCAATGGCCACCAAAAATTTCGAGTTCTCTGTCCAAGTTTCGTCTTGTGTTGCATTATCAGTTCGTCGCTTGCAGTAAGTTTTCTTCTTTGCAAATTATTTCAATGAGTAACATTTATTCGAAATAAATCTTGAAACGATCGCTTTCGTAATGAAATCGTTCAGTTTTTTACCGTATTTTGAACCGTTTATCATTGTTTATTCACTAAAGCAATTGTGAGGTAAACTTTTTCGTACTTTGCGTTTCAATTTGCATAGATAAAAAATTACACATTTTCAATTTGATCCAGAAAATTTGTTGACTTGCCATTCCCTAAATTTTGTTTTGAGAGACAAGCATACGATCAGGATCCCAAAAACTATAATCAAGTTTATTGTTTACGATGCTGTTTATGAAAAGTTGAACTTCACCAACGCCAGTTAAATATGTATTCATTAAAACATAAATTTGAAAACCAAAACGTTGAACATGGCTTAGGCTGATCAAAACACTTCAAAACAGTTAAAACCGAGGTGAAGCAACGGCTTGTCCAATAAGTGGATGCCTACCGTGGCATACCGAATTCTACCGTAGCCTACCTCGGATTGCTATTACTTTCACCCAGACAAAAATTCATCAGTAAGAAAACAGCAAGGTCCAATTCAGGTTTGAAGAATCAATTGCAGAAGACCTGGAGTTTTTAGATAAATCAAATCAGGCCGTTTCATGTATGTGTGTGTGGGAAATACATTGTGCTTCAAGTTGTCAGTAATCCAAACAAATACTGTTCTTTCTGGATGTGTGAAGAGTGTGTAAAAGCGCACTGGTTGCATTTAGCAAAATGTAGCCTGTCTTGAATTACTTGGAAAAATGTGATTTTCACATTCTTTGCAATTTGTTTCACTTCACTGGTATTTTAAACTAATTTCTAAGAAACGTTTTTTGATCGAAATGTGTTTCCGTTGAAAAAACAAATTATAAGATTTGTCACATACCTACATTTGCAACTGGGAAAAAATTGGAATGCATTTCAGATTTTAGTGCAATTAAGTTTCAGCGGAGTTAGAAATCGCAAAGCTTTATGACTCAAATTTATTTTTACATAACATTGTTTACAGATCAATCATCAAATGCTCAGAATGGTTCGTACCAATCGAGCAAAATATCAGAAATTGGTTTCGGGATTGCTGTTGCTCTCTTGTTTCTGGCTTTAATCACTATTGCGTGCTTGTTCAGGTATCTGTACATTACACTTGATAAAATGCTTTCTCAAGTCTGTTAGCACACAAAAAGTGGAATAAATGTTTATTTACATTNAAAAAAAATCAATCTCATTGGTTGAACTGCTACATATGTTCTGACACGACTCAGTAAGACTAGTTGAATATGATAAATTGAACNTTATTGTGCAGCAAATGCTGCAGAACATAATCTTTTTGTCATAAGCTTTGCATAATTTGTGCTTTTTTGGAGAAAAAAAAATTGCAAAAACACATCCTTCAGTAATGTTCAGTTAGTGACGTTTCACTGACTAAAACTTATTTGACAGTAATTTAAACTGGTGTTTCAGGTACAAGTGTATTAGTTGGAATACGAAGCCCGAAAGTCAGAGAAGTAATTCAAGAAACCTTTCAATGTCAAAAGATATTGTAGGAGACGATCAAACTGATGTGCCTTGTTCGCACCTATACAGCGTCATAGATCACAAAAGAGATCGGTCGGTGATTAACGAAAANACTGTGGTTGATAATGTTTTGTATGTGACATCAGAAAAANACGCAGTAAGCAGCTCTGCGTGACGCTAGCTATGAAATGGAAGAGAATGAAAGATTGACAAAAGTCATGCCAAGAACTAACTATTTTATTTTGCACTTAAACGCCAATGGAGCCGTGCAAGAGGAAATCATCATTGGTTTCCACATCCATTGATAAAGGCTGCCATTTCTTTGGATGCCTCCTTGTGCAACGAAACATCTTGTGAAGGATGAAAATATTTTGCTCGCGCAAAAAGCTTAGACGTCTACGTGATGATTAACCTTATTTTTGTAAAATGATGAAAAAAACGACAACTACTGTAACGGTATGGCAAATACATACTGTATTAATTCACCAAAAAGTGTTTATTCGTGAAAGCACAGCGTTCAAAGCAACTGAAAATCAAAGCAGGCACAAGTTTTAGGCAGCGGAATATTGCCAAGCTGACACGTTTGTTACGCAGAAGATAGTGCGTTTGCAGTAATGACGTGACTATTTATGTTTTTCAAGGAAGCAAGTTGTTAGTGAATATTGGAAGTTCCTATTTCGGTGAAGGGCAATAAAAGTGCGAAGACGTCACCACATCGACGTAAAAATAGCATGTTGTTCAAAGTAAATTATCCGAAATATAATATTTTCCTTGCAAGAGAAATGAACTACAGTACTGAGAAATTAAATGACAAAGTTGGAAAACATGTTTTTGCTCAGCCAGAAAGCTGTAGTTCACGAACCAACGTTGAACAGGAAATAAAGCAAATATCGTTGGTATGATTTTTCATCTAACCGAAATTTATTATTTCGTAAATACAACTGTTTCAAAATCGAAAATCTTCCATTTCTTAACTAAACATAAACCAAAAATAAATGCAAGTAAAAACACTTACAAACGTATGTAAATTAAAAGTTTATCATCAAAAGTGTTTATTGGGACCAATCATATATTTTATAAATACACAAAAATCTTGCAAGTTCAACTTTTCAAGGAGCGCAAAGACACAATAGTGCCAGTGCCTTTGAACAGTCACAACTTGCCGACCGATTGACCTGGTGAGTTGATGAAATCCTCCAAAGATGGGGGAAGTCATGTGGTTCAGATTTTAAAAAACGTGGAGGAAAGTTTTGGATTTTTTTTTGTGGGTGACTTCACAATGAGGATAGATTTGCAAAATTTTGGCTGAGGTTCTCATCCCCTGGCACCAACCTAACGAGTCAATTTTTTGGCTCAAATTTGTTTTTGAAACAAGGATATATTCGAAGTCTTTAGGGCCATTGATCGGCATTCTAACGTTTGTGGTGCCAATGTTATGGCTCAGAAACTAAAGTTTTGGTAAAAAGTAAAATCTCACGAAAGGCTTACTGTGACATTAGGCCAGGGGTGTACAACCTTTTGCTATTGCCGGCCGCACTACTTTTATTTATATGAAGTACGGCCGCCAATGTGTTCGAGTTATATTTATGAGATACTTTTAATTAAAGAATAGGTTTTATCCGGTATATGTCATTTACTTGTGCCTAAAAGTATAATAAAATGTCAAATATTTCCAGATTGTTACTCATCGTGTCCACTGATTTCCTTGCCTTGCGTTTGTTTTGCTTCAATATACACCAGCACGGCTGCCCAAATCTTATATTTTAAATTACATGTGGATGTGGCCGTATGGCTGCAGGTTGTGCACTGTTGCATTAGGCCAAATGTCATAATCCGCCAGCCGATTGAGCTAGAGAGCTGTTCGAACACCAAAACGTGTCGGAAAGTCTTTTATTTTTGACTTAAAAAAATTGGGAAATTTGGATTTGATAGTTTTCTGAGTGACGTCATATTACGGAAAGGTTTAGGCTTTTTTGGTTTACGTCATCAGGCCTTGGGCCCCAATACGAGGGGAAACTGTTCTTCTTTTTGAATAGACACTAGGCGAAACTTCGCATCTTTAGTGCCCTTGATTCGCTTTCTGGCGTTTGTGGTTAGCAATTTATGACCTAAAAACAACAAACCAAATAAAATAAATAAACAAACAATTAATTAATCACCTAGACACTAATTATATAATTTGTTGTTTTTGGGTCATAACTTTCAAGAATTTAATAATTTTTTATCAGTTTTATGTGCATTTAATTGGATAAATATGAGGTCATTTTGCAGTCATATATAAATGACAATAACTAAACTAAGCAAAGAAGGGTATTTTCTTCCAAGACCAGTAGGATCACTTCTTTTTCTGGAAATGAAGTTTGGAACAACTGTAAACAGGCACATTGTTTACAATGAAGCACACGCATCAGATGGAAAAAGCTCAGCCATTTGAAATTTCGACAGCAAGCTTTTTATGGCCTTTTGCAAACTTCAGTTCCAGAAAAAATTTCGTTGTTGGTATTTATAGATGACTCCAAACGAACCCTATTTATCCAATATCAAGCCTGGCATTTCTGTGGGTTAGTAGGCTTGCCTGTCTAATTTTGTGCTCCTCTGTGAGAGTCGTTGGGTATCACACAAAAGCTGTTACCTTTTGTAGGCTAGGCCGAGAAAATGTCTAATTTTGTTGGTCGAACTATGTGATCTTTCAGGGAAACAGCACATTTAAAAATCGCCTTGCATCATTAAATCAACAAAAAGTTTGAAGTCGGTCCAAAAATATAGGTCGCATTTTTCACAAGCTACACATAACTGAGAACGCTGTGGGTCTCCCAAACGATCTTTTACAGTATATCTACAACACGTTTTTGACCGATATACACTAAAGTAGTGGTAATCAACCGTTTTGTAACTACGGACCTATTAATGCTTGACAATTAAACGCTGCCCGGGAGTACTCTCGCAACAGTGTTACCATGGGACGAACCGACCAATCCCATGCCCAGAGAGCGGGTGGTGTCACCACCAGTATACATTTTCTAACTTCGCGGCCCGGTACCGATTCTTGGCCTCAGGCTTGGGGATCACTGCCCTAGGGCTGCGCGCTAATGTTTGACCCTGGATATCCACATATCAGAAAAAACAATGTATTAAACTTATTCGAAACTGCTCAAAAGTAGAATGGTTCTTCTTGCTGTACTTTAGGAAGTGACTACTCAGTTTCCAAGCTAGAAGCCTATTAACATTAGAATGTCCAATTGAGTCAAAATGGCTCCTTCGGGTAGTTTGCTTTTGGGTATCTTTCCGCCAGCTTGCTTCCAGTGAAAATCCTCCCGTGACTTTTTATCATTCCTGGGGCCTAATAGCCTGTTGTGATGGCGTGCGTTTATGTCAACTTTAAATACGATTTTTAAAATATGTACTTCGAATGCTCGGAGGAGTCGTTTTGACTCCCTGTATACAAATGCTTAAAAATATTTCCTGAACTACAGGCAATGATAGTGCTTTTGTGCTTTGTAACCTAAATTCAATTTACAAAGCCAATTGTACTTTTGAAACAGCTTGAAGTCTTTATTGTTGTCAAGGCAATATCAGACTTTCTGGACTGAAAAATGGGGCATGTCATTGCGCAAACAAGCGACATGAATGAACCATTTCAGCGAAATTTTACGTTTTCTCCTCTTTGACAAAACGTCTGATCGATCTCTAAGTTTGAAAACAAACAAATTTCCTCTTTTCTCTGTTGTCAGGAAGCGTTTCATACAGAACTGTGTTTCATGTTATACGCCTGGGGCATTCATCATTGTGGATGAACAGCTTTTCCACACCAAATGCAAATGTCCATTTATGCAGTGCATGGCGTCAAAGCCTGAAAAACATGGGCAGGAATATTGGTTAGCTGCAGACAAAGAGAGCAAATATGTGGTAAATGGGTTTCGGTACGGTGGTAAAGACGAAACTCACTCTAGGGATAAACGTGTCTCCGACCAGGTCGTCATGCTGTTGTTGAAGCCGTACCTCAAAAAAGGGAGGAACGTGACAACCGACAATTATTTCACCTCAATGAATTGGCCATAATGTTGCAAAAAAAAACAAAACCAGCCTACCGGGGACAGTGAACAAAGTCCGGAAGGAAGCACCTGCAGTGGTCCAGCACATGAAAGAACCACTGNACTCTACCACACTTTATAAATCTGGTGATGCAACGATGACTGTTTATCAAAGTAAGGCCAAGAAAAATGTAATTATTTTTGGCACCCTTCACCCAAGCATCGCCGTCGCCGATAATTCCAAGAAGATCCTGGAAAGGGTAAATCTTTACATTGATAAAAATATGATGTTGATATTGTCAATCACATGGCAAGGAAATGCACAGTTAGAACTTGCACCAGATGATGACCTACAGGCAACATTCGATCAATAACACACTGCGGCTATAAATGCATGGATCATTTACAAATAGGTCACAAAGAACAACATATGCAGAAGCGTTTTACTTCAGCGGTTGGCTGAGGAGCTATCTTGGCCTCGTAGTCGAAGGTAGCAAAACAAAGGCGAAACGAGCAAGGCGAAAACAGTTGCAAGAAGAAAAACCTGACAAAGGGCATGGTAAAATGACGAAATACTGCAAAATGAAGAGTGAATGTAAGAGGGATTGCACAATGGGCACCTGCCATGAGCGTAGGAGGTCATTATGGGTAAAGCACGCTACTCAAACACGACGTCTGTGCGTGAAATGCAATTCCCCACAGCAACAAGTGTCCTTCTCCGGAATTCTGTCTTTTTCGCCTATTTGTTTTGTTGCTACTTTGTTTTTTTTTCAATGAAAATTCCTGCGGCTGTGCTGTCTTACAAAGCTATTCCACAGCCGTGATCACAGTGCTGTTACACAAGAAACTACAGGGAGTCAAAATGGCTCCTACGGGCATTCTAAGTGAATCAAAATTTCAGACATTCTAGTGTTAATAGCGAAATGCCGATCACACTTCCCGATCACACTTGTGCAGTTACATGCACATGGAAAGCATGTTTATCGCTGAAGCGACAATTCAAAAACAAAAAACAAATGAAAGACATTTCCTACGAAATTACTCCCATTTCAGGTAGATCTGCTGACTATCGTAAAAAAACGATCTCATAATCGCGTGATATGTTCACATTGGGCCTGAAAGCATGTTGCCCTAAATACAGTTAATGCCACTAATGTAAGTAAAATTTCAATCAAGCGTTTAATACAGTTTCACGTATTTAAACATTGGACAGCTGATGTGAAGAAAAAACATCAGTCTCATTAGCCCAAATTATGAAGAAAACGTGTGACACTGTTCAAACGAAGTGGGGGTAGGCGGGCTGAGACCATAACATTCACAGTGAATACCTCCAAACTTAATCTCTAGTCTCCCTGATAAAATCCATTTTTAATTTTTTGTATACTACTATGAAACCTTGCAAGCAAGCTTAAAGCGATCCCCAATGCAGCTGATGTGATGATAGATCTGCTTCTATCCATCCAGGCCAGAAAGGACAGGTGAGATACAGCCTCTAACCAATTTCAAACCATGAATCTTAGCCAAACTCACAGGTACCAGTTAAAAAGTTAAAATTTGCATTGTTTTTCTGTTTTTTCGAGTGATTTACACGGAATGAACTAGCATGATGAAGTTACGCATTTTGCTGACGGTTGCAGATTTCGCTAACCACGCCAAATTTGTTCTTTCGGGGCCGGCGTGAGCTGTCTACGTGTTCAAGACCAAACTACAAGGCCATCAGTCACTTTTACTAGGCGCGTTACCAGGGAGGTGAAGGGCGCCGTACTCTTCTCAAACTTTGAACAGCAAATATTGAACCGTTAAGCAATCATCGTCGAGACCGCGTACAGCCGATTATTTATTCCACCAAGCTGTAGATAGTTGGTATTTTGCCGACGTTTCTGCTTTAGAGCTGACTGTGGAGTTCCATGGTTTGTTGAGGCGCGTCGTGCTACCACGTAGTGATTCACTGCTACACTGTACTGTCCCCGTTGACGGAGTTACTTAAGTTTTAATTGATTTAATTTTCTCGGTCATTCAAAAAAACTTCCGTTTATGACCGAAAAACTAGGCAGGTTCAATCAGGGGCGTAACGAAGGGGAGGTAAGGGGGGCAACAATTCCCCGGGAGCCGAATCACTGCGCGGACGCCGAAAAGTCCCAAAAATGTCACAACTACTTTCTTCAAAACATTAAATCTGCCTCCGAAGAGCTCAGGTTCGAACATGGGTGCGCCAAACTGATGATAAAGTTTTAGTTCAAAACGACAACAATCTGGGAAAATTACAAAACTCCGGTTAATCGTGAAATGACAAAAGTAATGAATTGGCTAACTGCAAACAAACTCTCAATAAATACAGTATTTTCAAAACAAAATATACGTTGTTCACAAACAAACATGTAAACACAGAACCCTTCCAAATAAATGTAAATAGTAATCGTATTGAAAGAGCTTTGATTTGCAAGTTCCTTGGAGTAATTGTAGATGAAAAAACGATTTGGAAAGAGCATTGTAAACAGTTGTGTTGTACTATATGCAAATATGTTGGTGTAATGTATAAGGTTAAACATTATGTTAATTACCAAGCATTGCGTATCTTGTATCACTGCTTAATAAACTCACGAGCACAGTATGGGGTTATTGCCAGGGGAAGAGCTGCTTCATTTCCTTTACAGCCAATATCGGTAGTTTTAAACAGCGCCATGAGATGCTTAAAGACAATTAACCTTTTGAATAACAACGTTAGTTACATTTATAAAACGCAAAAATTATCCAACTAAAAATATATTCATTCTTGAAGTGAGCAAATTCATGTACAAAAATCCTAACTCTCAGCTACCTGCTACGTTTAAAAATTATTTTAAACTCATTGCAGATGTTCATTCGTATAATACAAGACAAATCAAAACTCGACAGTTTGCTTTACCAAAAGCAACTCCGGTGGTAAAATGATCAATTATAGTGCAATAGAAATCTGGTCAAGAATTCCTTCAAAAATAAAACGGGTTTGGCACTTTTCTCGTCAGTCTACAAGATATATGTGTTACTCGGCTACTAGAAACACACTTCGTGTTCTTATTGATTGGTGTACTTAAACCAAGTGGATTGATTTAATTATTTTATGTTGTTACAGCGGAAACTATCAAATCATGCAGTATTTCCGTTATATACTTTGCTTTTTGTTGCGTTCACAATCATGCAGTATCTCCATTATAATGTTTGTTTTTTGTTGTGTTTGTTTTTTATTGCGTTCACAAAAATTGGTCGCATTAAACCAGTGTACGAAGTAATGGGATGCCTTAGTCTGTAGACACAAAGCAAGAGAATTTATTTCCGTTCCCATGCATGCATTGACAGCGAATTCGTTTCCGCAAAGCATGATTGCGGGACTGCTTCTCAACCTACTTAAATCTTGTGACACCATCGCGGTGCTACAGTGGTCTATAGCTTTTGACGCATTTCCGCTCTAGCATTCACGAATATTTTTGAATGTGTGAAAACAGAAAATGTTTCATTTGACAACTTTGAAACATTTATTTCTGGTGGTTGGCTTTGNCTGCAAAGCATTTTACTTCAATAAACCGTATAACCGCATTACGCATATTACATCTTATACCCAGAGCAAAAGACTTTTACTAACTATTATGAANTGTTCCCTTCACAGTGTAAAGGAAAGTTTACACCATAAGCAGTTTCGTCCTTGGGAGGTCTGCAGCCTAAATGACCCTTGGTCCTTCGCAGCCTCCCAACCCCTCATGCATTTCATAAATCGATGTACTTGGAAGTCATCGCAGTACCACATTATAATAATCATGATGGCGTCATTCATGCGTGTGTCGTAAAAGTTTGTGTTTCATCAAAGTAAATGCATTAGCACCATCAAGTGTATACCCTCCACTACCGCACGAATCTATCCTCGTGTTCTTTCATGTGTTGGTGTGTACCTTGTTACTGCAGTGCATGTTTGAAGTTTAGCGCCTTGTGTCTGGGAGTGAAGACGTTGCACAATACAACAATTACAGGCTCTAGCTTTGCAGCCGGATGTTTGAGGAATCTCCTGCCTGGTTCTGCTCCCACCTCCTTGCAATTATTCAAGCTTGTACGTATCATTCAGCAATAGATGTAAAGCCATAGCAGTGACCCACACCAAGCGAATCGATCGCAATTTATTGCGTAAGGAAACTAGTTTCGTGTGTTACACATCTTCAGTCCTGCGCAAAAGTCGACATATGAAACAAAAATAAAAAATTACGTACTGTTGCTAAGATCAAAACTCAAGATTACAAAATTTGAAGATTACAAAATTTGAGCACAGTTGTAACTCCTCCACTAAACACAG
>JGI24159J19872_10006409_pt1 | contig 15324 bp, 10 predicted proteins | sample Ectturendosymbi4_FD_19872 | JGI IMG/M metagenome (IMG submission 19872) | reverse complement strand
TGAATAAGGTCATCGATAAAGGTTTTAGAAGCTGCCGCTTTGTTTCAACAATTGTGAAACACCCTGTATGTTAAAAGAAAGGGTTCAATCCAATAACTGATTTACTTGTCATGTACCAATCAGACAGTATATATCAGGGGTGGCCAAACCTGCTCTAGGTATGAGCCGCATGTCATATAACCAAAGTTACAAGGAGCCACAACATAAAAATCTAAAAACATGAAGTTATTTGTAATCTACGCTTCCATGGCATCATAATTCTTATTGTAACAACTTGCAGAAGTAACACTGGATGGCACACTAGCTACCACAGTACAATTTTACACACACTTTGCAATAGAAATAAAAAACAAATATATATTTTTTCGAAAAGCTCAAAGAACCACATGCAAAGGTTCGAAGAGCCGCACGTGGCTTGTGAGCTGCAGTTTGGCTACCTCTGGTATATATGGTATCTTTTAATTTGCAGCCTATTCAAAAGGATGCTGCACAATGTGCAATGCAAAGTTAAGAGTGGGTGATGTGAGTCACTTTCCATAGGTATGGAAAACAGCTCTGCTTTTCTGTTGCTGTCAGAACTGATCATGCTTCTATATACTCCGCATCATACAAAAAACATATACTACTATCAAAAATTGGCTTTATCATAGCTATTAGCTGGAGTGCACAAAATGGTGATTAGCATTGCTTGCACTAGTGGCATATCAACCTTTAGTAGAACAACAATTTTCATGTGTTGCATATCGAATGTCAAAACTTATTTGATGCTAGCCTGATTATTTTGGATACTTCTGATTTTTGGAATAGCTGAAAATCTTTTTATTGCTATAGGTAGTATATATGTAACCCAACCATTGCCAAATCTCAGTTGACATATTCTTACCAGTAGCAAAAAAAAGTTGACCAACAATGAGTATACTTTGTGAAATGAGTTTTAATGTACTTGTTACTGCTGGCTGGGAGGATAAATCCCACCTCCCATTTTATCCCCCCCTGGTAAGGCAATTGGCAATTACCACTTTGTTTTCATGGCTTATTTCAGAATTTTATCTGACTAACATATATAATTACAATGCTTGTTTTGCAAAAGTATGCTTTTTGTTGTCTTTTAATTAAACACTTTCAAACTGACACCAAGGTTTTGAAAACCTTTACAGTACACACTACACATGGACAAAAACTGCTGCTTTTTTACTTTTTTGTTTGTCGATGTCTTAGGGAGAAGATACTTGTTTATCACATGGTTAGGACTTGGCACAGATAAAAGTATATTCAGAAACTGATTAGATAGTCGGTGTTTTTTAATATTTCACTTTGTTGTGCTTTTTTATTTCTGTATAAAACAAACGTAAAAAATACAACTGCTGATGTTGATGGCTACTTGGCACTTTTGTTCTGCACATTATTGTTGGTTTGCATCCCACCATTGTAAGTCAGTTTGGTGATATTTTTGAAGTTGGCTTCAGCTTGATGTAGTTCAATACTAATGCCTCTGTACAGGTTGATGAAGGTAAACTTCGTTATGTTGTCGGTGTTATTCTTGCGGAAGATGCAGAAGAGCCTCCACAAGAAAGTGTGACATTGATGAAACAACATAATTTTCAAGTGACTAAATTCCCTGCAATTGATTATGCTGTTAAAGCTCAATTTCCATTTTGTTTTGACATTTCTGCAAGGATTGGATCATGGAAAGTCTATCCAGCTTTAAATAGATTCATTTTGGTGAGAACAGTTCAATGCTAAAATCAACAAAATAACTGATTGCTGTTAAACCTCATTTTTTGTACTTTAGGAGCAAAAGCTTTCTGCTCATCCTTTAATGGAACTCTACCTGGGAAACAAAATCCATTACATGGCGCCTCTGAGCAAACAAAATGAATTTTTTGTTCCTGAAATAAAGTACAGTGTTTCACCTACAGTGACAGTGACGAGGTAAGCTCTATTACAGACTTTGTTGTTGTGTGAATCATAATGTGTAATTACTAATTCTTCTTTTGCATTGCAAACTTATTTAGCAAAACATTATGGAACACATGGTGCTGTAATGGTGAGCTTACATGAAAAGTAGTATGTTTTCATCTGGTTGTTATTAATTATTTTGTGAAAATTTAACCTCTTTTTTAGCATCTTGTGTGGTGATGACAATAACAGTTACTGATATGCAACGTATTTTGCTCTTTGAATCCAACAAGAACAAATGGTGAAAGCATGAAAAACAATACTCAGTACAACCCACTGCACTGTGGGAATTACTATCATTGAAAGAAAACTTTTAAACTCAAAGCAAAATGTATACATCAAAACAGATGGCATTACTAAAATTTAAATAGAGAGTCAACCTACACTTGTAGGGGTAGCTGGTAGGTATGATCAACAAAAATAAACATCAGAATGACTATTAGTAGAAAATCTGAACATAAGGGTGGCCATGGCCCAATATATATTGGTCTGCATACACTACTAATTGTGTGAGCAGGTGGCTTTAACATTCTGCCAATGTTAGCTGTGCTGATATGCACAAACATGTTAGCATAACAACAGTTTCACAAGGCCTCAAGAAAAACATGTGCAAACAGCTCTGAATGTTTAGCATAGTACACTGTGACACAATTACTTCTCTAGACTAGCCCAAAACTATGATTTAGTGCAGTGGTCTTCAACGTGGGCGAAATCGCCCCCCAGAGGGCGATTTTATGCGTTGTGGGGGCGATTTTGTGGTTTACGAGATTTGGGGAGCGATTTCAGTTTCCAGGGCCGGCGAATTCTGCAGGTTGAAGCATACTAAGATTTTGAATTGATTCAAAAAAATAATGTTTGTTACTTTGGAATCCAAGCATTTGATGCACTTTAGACTCCATGGTTCGTAACAAAGGTTATAAAACACATACTGGACTGGTGACGTAACAATCAAACTAACAGCGTTCTGTGTAACACTTCACTGCACCAACTATCCAAGACCACTGAGATTGTCACTGGCTGGGAGTCAAGCATTGCGGTTCTCACAAAGATTATGAATGTGCATGTACTTTGTTGAGTCTAATGTTCAAAATAAGATAAGAGTAGAGAAACTGTTGCAATGAGTAGTTTTGTTAGGTTGGGCAACCCAATCGTTGGATGATCATCGTCGCAAAAAAGGCATCAAGTAATAACATTTGCCAGTCTGTATACATCAGCACGCGGGGTTTTGGACGTTCCTCGTACACTATGCGTTAATTAGTTCTATTATACCGATATTGGTCGGAAGCGACCAATACTGATATATCTATTGGAAAATACGCAATCGGTCAAACCCCAGTTTTCAAAAGGAAAACTTCAGCATTTTTGAAGATAGTAAAAATGGCCCAACAATCATAACACTGCTACCACTAGATCGTCGCATCGACTTCCGCGACAATAACGAATATTAATTGCGAGTTGCCTTCAAGTTTAGCCTTGTGAATTTCCGTCGTGAACTGTCACAAATCCCTCCAACCGTATTGTGTTATTATTACCAAAATTGCCTAGAAACAAGTATTCATGGCCTACGGTAGAGCATTGCTAAACCATTGTTTCGGAGGCAAAAAAATATGACAGTCCTTTATCACGTGTTTTATATTATTTGGTTAAGACCGTGAGACGAGTAAAACAATGTAGGCTTACTGAAGTGTGTTTTGTTCTAAAAATACTGGAAATATGACGGTTGCGAGATGATTTACATAACAATCAATGGCTAGTAAAATTTGAGCTAGCCGTTAATTTGTAAAACGTTCTTATCGTGTTTTCAGTCAGTTCGAGTGTTTTGCTGTACTGTGTTCATCTGACTTATGGCAGAGTATAGCAAAGCAGTAGGCCAGGAAAGGAGTAACTTACACCAGTGAGTAAGCCCAAACACCCAATCTTGGCTAAACTAAGATGTCCAAAAAATCCTTTTCGCTACCTGTTTTTTGAGGCTTGCTATGAAATCATTCTGTTGTGGAGATCACCCCGAAAGTTATGCTGCGTAAAAGTTACTAGGTGAAACTGAAATACCTTTTTGCCAGCTAACTAGCATAAACGAATGCAATTCCACCATCTAGGAACCCATCCAAACCGACGATGATGTCCTTGCTATATTTCATACACACGGATGGTCAATTTTGGATTAAGTGCAGTGAGCATTGTCCAGAACTTTAGGGAAAAGTGAAGCTGTTATTACTGGCGTTTCCCACGACGTACTTTGCTAATCAAATTTTCTGCCAAATACTACACACACGTAATAAATACCGCAATCGTCTTGACATGAGCAAGACAGGTGGAAACGCCATAAGACTTAAGACGACCAACTTGCGAACTGCTTTGAAAAAGCTTGCAGATAAACACCATCGCAAGGTTCGCATTAGTTGGAACCAGCTGCTTTTTGAAAATGAATAACATTTATTCTCCGAACGCATTAGCATTCATTTTGTTTGTTTGTTCGTTTTGTGCTGACTAGATTGACCGTTTATATTTCATTAGCACTGAAATTATTTTCGAAACAAAATAATATTTACAGATAACGAAAAGATTATAGGTAGGTGGCGATTTTCAAACAAAGATCCGTAGGGGGGCGATTGTACAAAATAGGTTGAAGACCACTGGTTTAGTGTAATATTACAGGAAACGTACCCAATAATGTTTTGTTGCAAGGTGCAAGTACTGTGGATGTTATCTCTGTTCACCTTACCTTTGTTGATGTCATTAGATATCAAGGCTGGCAACTGATCTGTTTTAACACATTTATTACAATGTTTTCTCTAATTTTTGCCGTTCTGGGTTCTCATCAAAAAGCTTACTTCCTCAGTATGGCCACAAGGCAGCAGAGCTCAATCAAAACAGCAATTTTTTCGTTTATAGATTCTGAAATCAACATTTATGTGAGTCAAAGACTTAAAAATCAAGAATTGAAGTTGCCAGATCGTGTTTTTTAGGTAAACTGCAATCTGGATTATAGAACGCAGTTTTTAATTTTCAGTGGAAAAAAACATATTGACTGATGTAAAATTTTAGAGGCGGTAAGTTGTGGAGAAAAACTAAAGTAATTTTTAAATCAACGTAGCGTCTGCAGTTTTGATTGGTTTTGTAGCAAAGTTGTGTACACCGGCCTGGAGCGCGTCAGGAATCGATTTGAACATTTAATTGTGGATTTGGTCATCGACAGTTGTCCAAGCTCAGTGAAACCACCAACCATCTGCTGACATGTAATGGGGCTGATTGGCGCGTCACACTTAAATGCGTTTCTTATCTGCAAAATGTCAGGGTTCTTGATTGAAATCCTTCAAGTATGTTATTTGGCGTCTCAGGCGAAGAAAAAGACAAGAGCATCCTGTCGACACGGACGGGGATGGTGACGAAGAGCAGAACAGCGAATCATCATTTGAAGAGCTTAGTATAAATGAAACTTGCTCATGAACCCGTTGATGGCTGATGCGTTAAAGTGTATAGGGTTGCCGGGATTTCGATGATGCACCGGCTTTATTCGTATCTTGCCACATTTTACTCGTGAACCAAACAAAGTGTGTTATTTTGCAAATACTACCCTTGAAAAGGGATTTGACAGACTATGGTTTGAAATTTGACTGATGTCGATAATACCATATCTTCCTGTAACTGAAAAATTCTGATCGAGAGCGATTCGCTGCTGATCCTGCCTGGTCCGTGCGAACGCGGCCGCGAGAGACCGGAGTGCCTCTCTTGTGTGTCAGGTGCACTCTTTGTTTTTGGTAATGTCCACCACCACTGACCAGTTTTCCGCCAGCATGGTTTAGACTTATCCGTCTTCGTGCTGGTATCGGACAGTTAGTTCACCTCCAACTTGTCCGGCTGCATCAGCGGCCTGTGGTCCCCGGGCATCAGCGGCCTGCGGTGGCCGAGGAACAAAACCACAGATGATACTTTCCTGGGGTGTCCCAGATACCGGCTTCCCAAAGGGGGATATGTGCTGTCTGGCGGTTTTAGACGACCAGGCCCGACACTGGATGCTCGATGCATGACCAGAAGCCTTGACTTGACTGGGTGGTGTGAAAAAAGTTCGAATCAAACGACACGTTTTTTTAAATAAACCAATAAACAAACCACCTGTGGTTTGCAACGAAAGCAACTTGCAAGAGGCCGAGAGTGGACAGAGCTGCATCCTCCGTAATTATTGGAATCAAGAGTTCACACCATCGGCCGGGGTGGTGTTTTTCAGGGATAATCCACACCTGACACGGCCATACAAGAGAGCTCCTATGCAAACAGTGCTAAACAACCCAATATGAGAAAAATATCAGAATCTTTTTGGAAAAAAGCAGCTGTATTACTGAAAAAGGCCTGGCAGCCCTGGTACACTATCGCGGTACTCAGGTGGCATCCCAGATGTTCAGGAGCAGTTTCATGGCGGCTTGCGTTGATTGTTTTCAGTATTGTTTGTTCGTATGCAAAGAAATCATGATCTTTTACTGTGCCATTGAATGTCTGGTGAGTTTTCTTGAGAAAGCAAGTTAAACACATTGCCATTGACGTGGTTGGTAATGAAGGGAATGGAAGTTTTTCTTGTGAAAAGCCTCTTGGCGTGTTTGAAAGCAGTGTATAGATTAAGGCTTGGGCGTCGGGAGGATTTTTCCAGAGGGGAGCACTAGGGGATTTTTTCTAGGGGGGGCAACAGTGGTAAAATTTTTTTCCCACTCGAAATAAGAAAACAAGCTGTTTTTACTAAAATTTTCGAAATCCAGGGTGTCCTTGCTCTCCCTTCGGACGCCCATGGATAAAGGTAACGTTATATAAAGCTGCTGTTTTTTATTTGACCTCTCAAGCATAGATTTGTGCTCACGTCTCTGTGCTCTCATGACAACAGAGTTGTCGGAGTCGTGTGTGATGTTTGTGTGGCAGTTATATACGACGACTGGGAGGTGCCTTCCGATGCACTTATAGCAGTGTTATAGACCCTGTGATCTGCGCCACATATTTCTCACCTCAGATCAGCGCCCAGAGTTAATGCGAATTCGCTGATGGTGCGTTTTATTGTTCGTCCATACGTCGATACTCTTCGTACATGTTCATCACGTGACGCATTTCACGCTTGAGTACCTTGTCATTAATTTGACCCTTGGTTGTAATGTTTTACTCTGATCCCACGTTCCTACGTTGATGTTACTTGCAACTTCACTAGACGCATAATTTCTGTTGATTTTATGCTAGCTGTCTTTGGCAGAAATGTCTTCAACACAGAAATTCAAAAGCACGAAAATGTCGGTAACTTGTGTGATGCTGTTTTATTGTTGTCGAAAGACATACATTGTTCGTGAATACAGCGCTGTGCACTTCCCATTAGATGGAAGCTGAAGTGCCAGAAGCAGTTATTTGAACAAAATCTGTGTGGTTTTCGTCTGTTCCAGATTATTGATTACGTAGTGGGGACTTCTGTGGTCTCGTAGGCAAGAGTTAACCTGCTGAGCTTCCGTTTATACTGATCCGCTAATGGCGTATGTTTGGATTCCTGAAGAAAAAGTCGACATTAAGTTTATTCCATCACCTCTGGTTAACAAACCAGGACAGAAAAGCCCATTTTTCAAATACATCTTATCCAGCATTTTTTGTGGGTAACGAGAAGGAAGTGTTGATATTTTAGCCAAGATCCGGTGTGATGCTTCAAAACTGGGCCCATTTGTGGTTTATACCCGGCTAAATTAGGTCTGCATCACCGAAAAAAACGTTAAAATTTATCCACTAAAGTAAGGATCAAGCACTGTAGTACTTTTATTTGAGGTAAACTTGCGGCACATACACAAATTTTTGATGGTCCCTGAAATGTACCTTTGTGAATGGTGAAGCAATGACAGAACTGACCTCTGGCTGCAGATCTAATAACTGCAAGAACGTTCGTTTTCAGGAGGAACAAAGCAAAACGAAAGTGATATAAAAACTACAATAAAATTTAAAGCGAAGTCATATCACATGGTCTACGTAAAGATCAGTGGCGTAGCTGACGGGGTCAGGTTCTCAGGGGCCACCACTTAGCTTATATTTCTTATTTGGGTATTTAATATTCCTTTGGTTTTCAGCATTGCTTATTCGCGTTTCTCGGAAATCTCGGGTTTTCGTGTAGTTATTGGCCATCCGCAGTCACTATTATTTCTCAACTTTTTTCTTTGTTGGCTAGTGGGCCCGTGCAACTAAGTTTTCCCACTCAGGCTCAATGCCCTAGTTACGTCACTGCTAAAGATGTCAACCGGTTGGTCGAAAATCACGTGACCTAATCCCACACAATGTTGTTTTGATCCCAACAAATTTTTTTCCAGAGCAGCAGAAACGTTGAAATACAACATTCCTCATCTAGAACAAAAAATCTGCCCGTGCTTTTTTCTGCCAAAACGATAGCGACCCTCCGATACTGGCCAACATAACAACACTAAAGATTTGTTTAGCTCGCTGTTCACGAAACTTAGCGCGGTGTACTCAGGGGTGTAGTGGGGGGGGGGACGGCGCTCCCACACCTTTTTAACGTTTTGCTTTAAAATGAATCAGAAGCTGTTTTAAAATGGCTAGTGTTTTTGAGTGCGTTCCCACACCTCTTTTGCTTGCACTACATCCCTGGGTGTACCTTGTGCATAGTGAGATTGCTGGTGAGTTGCTTAGTAATCAGACCATGCAATTGGCCTGGGACACTTGCTTATCAAACCCTTTTACCATAACCAAATGGATAAGTGCGAATTCTGAGTCCGCATCTATTCGGCCGAGTTTTCAGTCCAGTTGGGCACAGCCAGAGCGTGATGTACTGTGGGAAATTTAGTTGTGCGTGAGGAGAGAATCGGTGTAGTTTTCCACAAAAAATTGCAAACGACCTGCAACACCAGTTTTTCCTTGAAATGGTGTGTGAAATTGTCGACCTAGTGAAATCAAATTTGAGCAGCAAAATCGCTCAGAAGCACCTTTTCTCAGTGCCCTACTGCATTTAAAAACACCGTTCCACGCCCATTGCATGCCTGGCAATTATTGTGCAACTGCGCACAGTCTGGTATAGAACTCCTCGTTGTGGACAATGCCTACCAGGGGTGTATAGTGGCAATTTTATAGGTGCCGGAGCTCAGCTGGGCATTTCCGCTTTTATTTGTAGGTAACGACCCATCATTCACTGGTGGAGGTGGCGGAACTCCGGCAGCTCTACATCACTGATGCCTACGGAATTTCGCATTGAAAATCAAGTTACGTATTTCCTCACGACATTTGATGCTCTAGTTAGAAACAATTTGTATGCTTTTTCGTCGATGCCAACTTTACCTGCTTACTCTAGTTCAAGGGTGCACACACTCCGGCCTTCGATAACAAAATATAAATTATAGCGGCTGTGCGTTAATAAAAACTCTGTTGAAGGGAATCCCTTCCCAGCAAAGAATCAGACACCAAGGATCTTACAGAGTATATATTTCGCCTACGAAGTAGAAATCATCAGCTCTTTTTCAAATAAGATACATGATAGAACGACAGCCAAACAGACGCGTGGAAGCAGGATAGGCTCACTGCTACGGAGCCCGGAACCCAAGCAATTTCGGATAGCCGGAGCTGGAAATTTGAGTTCCGGGCTCAGTGCGTGGAAGCAGAACAGAAGCAATGGAAAAAATAAAAATATATTGAACTCACTGAAGGCCGCCATTTATAAAAACAAACGCAATGTGGCCGGCAATACCGAAAAGGTTGAGCATCCCTGATCTACTTGTTTGACGCATTTCACACACCTCCATTTATATCTCACTACATGCTGCTTCTGTACAGTGGCGTAGCCAGCCCAAAAATTTTGGGGGGGCAAAATGTTTGATTTCAAGCGAATAATACTATTTTGTTTAAAAAACGCCTCTCAAAGCACAAAATGACTGTATTTTGTAAAAATTTAGGGGGCATGGCCCCTTTGGCCCCCCTGGCTACGCCTATGCTTCTGTATGACGTACATGACAATGATCGAATAAGCAGTTGCTGGTGTTTGGTTTCATTGTTCGTTCCTCTTCAGCATCCTGTTGATCCTCGTGTACCAGAGATGGACGGATTTATGTTTTTCAAATTCAAATCTGATACAACAATTTTATTTCAAAATCAAATCGAAAAACTGACAGGTTTAAAATCCAAATCCTGTTTAAATCCAAAGCAGTCCCGTCGCCACGGGGGGCTTAGCCCCCCCCCAAATTGAAACATGAAACACTATAAATCAGTTGAGCTTTTGTCGCTTTTCACAGTGTCCAGCCCCAAGCAGAAACGCAAAGCCCCCGTTATTGAAAACATTCTAGCGACGGTTCTGATCCAAAACCTTATCACTGTTGTTAGGTTATATGTAACCCAACTCATAGATTCAAAAACAAAAAAGGATAGCTTGGAAACTAATTCAAGAAAACTTATGCTCTACCTTGGACTCGTACCATAACAATTGACACTGCAGAGACTTCAAAGCAGTGGTTTTCAATTTCAAAGCAGTGATACGATATCACTACCATGTTGAACAAAAACTCATTTATTAAATTCATGCACATGGCACCATCAGTGAGAGAGACCTGTGCCGTACACAAATCACTCCACAGCACAACTCATTGATAACTAGAATAACTTCTACGTTAGCTGCCGAATTCAGATATCTTATTTGCAAACACAGCACATTCTTACGTCACAAAGTTATTCGTGCATTGCCAAACGCAAAAGTACTGTAATGGTCATACTCACACTCAAAATTTTAATTTTGAATGAAAAAGTAGGCTATCATTTTTGCCACGTGATTCTATTATTTTGGCTACGACAAAAAGTGGTTCCATATACGAAATATACTGTAAAATATATAAGTAATTATGAATGTTTTTATCAGAAGCTCTCGCGACCCCTAGAAAAAAAGGCAAACGACCCCCAGGTTGAAAACCACTGCTGTTGAAGTAATCGTCATTAGCAGCAATGCAATGAGAGGCTCAGTGATAGTGTGTAAGATATCAAATCAGATAAAGTGACAGATGTGAGACACAAGCGAATCATTCGCACTAGGCACACTTTGATTAACTGTGTTGTAAGTGTTATTACGTAGTAAGGGTTATAATCAAGACGCAAGATTTAAACAAACGCGATGTACAATTCGACTGAACCCAATTTCACAGATTATTAAATATAGTAACGTGCAGTCCTCAGACTGAACCGAGAGTTGCGAAGAAGTTACATACAAAATTATCCAATACAAGCAAGCAGAAATTCGTAAATCCCAATCCGAATTCATGGCAGTACTAAAATCCGGAAGGATTTAAATCCAAATCTATGCACATCTCTGCCGTGCACCAACTAACACATACCCTGTGATGCGCTGTGTATAAGCATTTCTGTACCCTTGTGATCTTGCTAGTGTGGTATGGACGCAATCACCAGTGGCGTAACTAGAGGTTTGAGCCATAGGGTAACTTAGCTGAAGGGAGCCCACTGGCCACCATGGGGGCCCGCTGGTTAACAATCAGAAAAAGTTGCAAAATGACAGTGAATCCCGATGTGGATGGCTATACTAAAACCCGAAATCACCGGGACACACTTCGAATAACTTCCGAAAAACCCAAAGAAACAGCAACTTACTGAAAACCAAAAGAATACTAAATACCAAAATATATAAGCTGAGGGCCCGGTTGTTACATTTAGCTTGCCAGGATGGCGGTTCGCACCCTTGCGCCCCGTCAGTTACGCCGCTGCCAATCACCGCATGCGCTAAACCTGATGAGTTCACAACAACGCGCAGCACGTCAGAGGTTGAGAATTCGCCAGTAAGCCATTTTGATCGTTCGTCTCACAAACACAGGTACAGGAAACCCATATGGTTTAACTCTCACATCTGCTTTTCTAATGCAAAAAAAAGTACGCAGTCCGCTGCTGCCGCGCATTCGCGCCATCATATACTTTTCAACCCTGCACAGTTGATGCTCCAAGCGACACGTAGAGAGACAACAGTGAAAAATGACAAGCGCAATGCGGTGCAATGTAAATCTTTGCAATCTACATCAAAGTTTCACGAAGAAAAACCCTTGGTGAGCAACAGGGATACTTGCATCATGTGGCAATGTTATCGTTGGAACAGCGTTCATTCGACAAAAACTCGGACACGCTGTGGATCTGAAGAAGTCGCAGTTTCACCTCAACAGTTCGAATAGGATTTATGACGGACGCATCAAACAAACAAATGGAACACAACCATGGGCGTGGGAAGGGGCCAAGGACCCCCCTGGATTTTGAAATTTCTTATTTTGATATTAACTTTTTAGCAGAAAAAGTTACGGAGTTGGTAAAATGAAATTTCACCACCGTTGTCCCCCTGGAAAAATCCACGATTGCCCCCCCACCGGAAAAGTCCTTCCGATGACCATGAACGCAACAACAGCTTTCATTGATTTATTAACTTGACTCGCAGTTCAATTTGCAAACGGTCTGGGAGAGCTGCGGCCAATAAAGGTCTTTAATAAGAACAAACGCGTACAATTCAACTTGTTACCTGATTCTTAAAACAATGTGAAGTTCGTCAAAAATGTTCAGGATGATTCTCTCGGAGTATAACTCGGAGAACGAAAGCTGTGATGATGTTTTCGGTTTGTTTCGTTTTTAGTTCTATGTTTTCCTTCCGTGGGTTAAAAGGTTGACGACGTAACAAACTGACGTGGCCTGAATGGATGTAATGCAAAAATGATAATTATAAAAAGATTTCACTACTTCACACATGCAGAACTAAGCACTTTTATCGATGTTTTGAAAGGTTACTTTATAAAGTCAATGCCCTTTTAACCTAAGTATTGAAAAGGACATAAAAAAGTAAGTTTCAAAAAATGTATGTACTGCAGCTTTATAAAGTCAATGCCCTTTTAACCTAGGTATTGAAAAGGACATAAAAAAGTAAGTTTCAAAAAATGTATGTACTGCAGCTTTATAAAGTCAATGCCCTTTTAACCTAAGTATTGAAAAGGACATAAAAAAGTAAGTTTCAAAAAATGTATGTACTGCAACAGTGCTTTAAAATTTTCTTTACATAGCTTCATTCATTTTGATGTAACAATAACAAGCAACATTTAATCATGGTCCTTCACGTCACTTGATCTTACAACAAAAAATCTCAAAACCCGTTCAAGTTAGCACGCCTTTTTCTTCAGCAGCGGACAGCAGTGATTAGTCACATTTCGTCAATTAAATCATTTATTTCAAGTGTAGCGTCTGACGATGTAGTGGTTGGGGCGTCGGACAGCGCAGGCTCATACGTCGTCGGGTTTTGATCGGATGACCTGATGGGAGATAGTTGGTTGGAGGTTCGTTTAGCAGTTGTTTGCTTTCTTCTTTTGGCAAAAACAGGGCAGGCGTCCTGACTCTCATTGTCCGAAGACGAAGCGCGTCTGAGTTTCACCTGCTCTAGCTTCTTCCGAGGTTCGCGCGAATCTGACTTTATTTCAGAATGTTCGTTTTCTGCTGCAGCACTGCTCCTCAGCCGTTCGATTTCTTTTCTGTACCGTGAGTTTTGCTCTTTCAACTGGCGGATTTTCCGTTTCTTTTCGTTCATAACCAATACAAACTTAGCCAGGAGCTCACTCTCCAGTTCCTGTTTTTGACTCGCACACATTGTTAAGCTTTCTACCGTTTTTCTTTGCTGTTGCAGAATCGTGGAAAATTCGTTTTTTGATTTCTCCGAAGCATCGTAGGCCTGCTTAACAGCTTTTGTACATTCCGAAAGGTAGGTTATAATAGATTTTTCGTCAGTGTCTTTTTTAAGTATCAGTTTCCCAAGACAATACTTAACATCTTCAATCACCCTTTTCCATTGCAGTTCAAGTACATCGTTTTCATGCTTGACCACTGCATATTCAAATTCCTAAAAAGGAAAAATATGTACATCTCAATTTCCAACAGAGAATTGCAAAACGATTTCTGTAAACACAACACCAATTGTTAAAATTTTTGAGCATGTAGTGAACTTAAAGAAGCACATAATCAAAGGTCGAAATAGATAATTTCTGCCACCCCAAAACCTGGAACAGCATTGAATTTTGTGAGAAAAACTGAATCACTGAAAAAGTACATGCAGTAAGTTTAAATTCAGAAAATCTTGTTACTTCTTGCATCAGCTCGCGCTTCAGATAAGCCAAACAATGCTATACCTAGGTTTCAAGAAAATGCACCATGACCAAAGTGAAGTTAGGTCAGTAATGACCTTTCCAGTTCAGTTGCATTATGCTGTACTAGCTTTGTTATTGTACTCTGTTGGGAATGTCACGAGTGATCAGCGGCACCCTTTTCCACTTGCTTGCACCATGGGCAGGGCCTCTGAGAGAAATTTTATTAGGAGTACAAAGACTAATACCGGGCCCTCCTAGCATCTGGGGTCCTCATCGATACGTGTATAGCTGGTTTGTGTAGTAATCAGAATAGGCCTATAGATAAAACAGCTACCATGTTATGATTTAGAAACTGATTAATTGTTATAGTGACAACTGACTTACATTAGTGATTTTGGGCTTGACTACAGAAAAACAGCATGCGTACTTTCATCCTGCCAGGCCTGGGTACGATGTACCTCTTGTACCCCCCTCTCGTAGGCCCTGGTCGTGGGCCACACGTCTGCTTTCGCATTCATAATGAATGCTGCGCTGGTGGCAAACACTGGCAGCACTGCGCATGAACCATTTTTTAACCCAGCCTGTGAGCACGTGACTGTAGAGACGATTAAAATTTGGTTGAAGGTAAGATATAGTTACAGAATTAACCCTAAAATTGTTTAACTTACCAACTAATATAACAACTGCATTTCGATTTTAATCTGCAATCTACAGAGAAGTAAACATCAACGTATCATCCTTTATGCGTGAATGACAAAACCACGATGTTTTTTTAATTCTTATTTACATAATGACAATGAAATAATGTGCAATGATTCAGCATCCTTACACCCACTAGGAATCAAGCTTGCTCCCACAAGGGGTGCATGCACTGCTGGTTATGAACTACTGATCAGAGATCGAGCGATATATTGGCCGATATTTGGGTTTTACCGATATAGCGGTATCGGCCAAAACGGCCGATATTATCAGCCTCAATAGGAGTTGACAAAACGCTGTTACATTCCTCACGCGTCCAGACTACTTGTGCAAGAAAGCGCAACGAAGCAAGTCAAGACAGTTATCTTGCAACGCTAGCAGGTGCGGTTTCATAAACAAACAGACAAGATTAACCACGGAGCGTGCGTTGGCCGTCACAACCGAAACAAAAGCATCATCGGTAAGTTTCGCAATGCTTGAAGCCACCACGTGCAGGTGTTGTGTACGAATAAACTCCCGTTATACTTCCGGAAGTTTTCGCAGCATGAAAAGTTTGACT
>JGI24159J19872_10006402_pt1 | contig 15333 bp, 8 predicted proteins | sample Ectturendosymbi4_FD_19872 | JGI IMG/M metagenome (IMG submission 19872) | reverse complement strand
AATCTGGGCCAACGCCATTTCTTACTAATTTAGTGGGCCATGAGCAAAAAAAATGGGCCAACGCCAGTTCTTACTAATTTAGTGGGCCATGAGCAAAAAAAAGGTTGAAAACTCCTGGTCTGCAGCAATACTGAAATCCATTTTCACCACATGAAATATCACTAGTTTTCCTAATTCCTATATGCCATTTAGTCAAGCACATTTAAAGAAATGGCAAATTCAAGACCGAATCATAGTTCATGTTTATAACTGACTTTCAGCAAAAGCAATAGTCATGATACAAATGAAAACATCAAATCAAGCACACAGTATTACAACAACTCTTCAAAAATCAACATCTGACTACATCAACAGACTTTCTTACATTAAAGATGTAGTCATCACGAATTCCAGGTGATTTGTAAAATCGGATGATCTGGTACTCACCACTGAAATTTTATCACGGATTCTTGTAAATTGTTTCCACTTTTTCTATCAATAATCGATCATACAAAACATACCAAACAGCACAAACATTCTTACATTTTCATCACCAGAAACACTGGCTGTCTAGCCACTTACATTTTTAGAAGCAAAAAGACTTTACAAACATATGAAACAAAAACATTAAATCAAAAATGTAATAAACACCACAATGATTCATTGCTCAACCACCTATGGATATTTACTCTAGTTACTTCCATGCAGGGAGTAAGTACTGTGTACATTATGGAAACAATTTAACTAGAAACATATCAGTCTAATCTAAGTGGTCATCTTCTTAAAGTAACCATTGAATGTTGCAGTCAGACCCAGAAGTATAACTTCCAAATGAACACAGCCATACCTGTAGTCCAAAGTTTCTCCAGTCATGCGCTTCACAAATCGTAATGCAGAGTGTTGATTTACCCACAACTGATTGAAGAAAATCAAAAACATAAGCAACTGCACAACGATGGCTAAAACTGAACAGTAACGGAAAGCTAGCTGCATCTGATTCGTTTTTTAGTCACTATATTTTAAGACATTTTTTCACTTTGTATGTACACTGTCACACCTAAGCAGATTAAATCCTGTGAGAGAAAAACAGTGTGCTTTCTGAAATGCTCAATTTTGCTGCAAGAATAAGGTAAACCTTAAAATGGCACTTTGTTTGACAATACGAAATGAAGGCGAAATGACACTTTGTTTGACAATATGAAATGAAGGCAAAAAGCATTTAAGTATGTATTCAGATCCTATTGCAGTGCAAAGGAATATAAGGGAGGTGCCCTGCAGGATCAATCTACCAAGTTCTGGTAAAATGTCAAAAACAGGTACCACAAAGCTATGCTCCATGATCCAGTTGAAATGAATATGATTGATCCATCTGAAGTTTTGCAGTGATATGGAAAAAACATTTAATGTATTACTCATACTGCATTAACCTAAATACCAGCATAGATACATTAGTATGGCAAAACAAACACGCATGAAAAGTTTTTAATGGGATTATTCATTTGGTATAACACTAAAGTGACTAAACCTCTTATTTAAAAACTTTCCCTGAAACATGCTGCTGGCAAAGGTGAATTTCAATATACACATTGCCTGGGCTGATTGCATTGAATATTTTTGCAGTCTTTTCAATGTGCTTAATGTGTGATAAACTTCCTCACGAATGCATGAATACAAGCAGTGCACCTGTTTTTCACAAAATAATGATAACATAAGTGATACTGGTAGTTCTAGGTCTATTTCTCTTGCAACAATCTCTCAAAAACCCAACTATTTGAATATTACATCTTAATTTTTGTTTCACCATTTGTTACTGCACTAACTAGTTTGGCTCTAAGTCAGATGTGTATATTTTTATGGTATTGATTCATAAATATTTCTAATTAAAAAGGTGTCCTATATGTAAACACAGGCACTGCAGTGTTTTCAGCTTTGCAAAGGTATACCAAAACCTGTTGCTGTTAATGTGTCTACGTGCATCGTAAATATGTTCAATGGTGGGTATAAGAATCAGACTATAAAAGTTAGTTGGTGCACTTGTCCTTCAGACTGTTTCATTCTGATGGACGATGTAAGTAAAGAGGGTGTTAAAAGGTTATATATGTATGTATATTGTGTGTATATTTTGAAAGATCTCTCAGTTCAGTTTAGGTTAACCAGAGTGAGGTGTATTGTTGTAAACACAACTGTGAATTACCTGCTGTTTGCTGTTATTTATGTGTGCTTGTTCTCAGTAACCAGTGGCGCATCTAGCTTCGAAAAAGGGGGTCTGTTGCGGAGGGACAGCTTTTGATAGCGTTTTTCAACATAAAGCTACATTTTTTCTGAAGACGAGAAATCTACCGATAAATTTTGTGATGTTGCCAAAGTAGCACCTCAGCAAAATTCTGCCGATATACAGTATATTGGTGATATTTGCTCAAGCAAACCACTAAGCTAGTTTTCTGCACGGAGTGTTCAGAAACAAAGTTGCTACTTTGTCTTGGATTAATTAACGCAAATTCTCTGTACTGTTTCTTATGATGCGCAGCCCTTCGACTGCATCAAGTTATGTAATCATAATATTCAGACCACACTGCAATCGTCCCAATAAATCGGTGTATGACGTAACATTCGCTCTCAGGTTTTTGTGCGGTAAGCAGATGGATGCCTTCGAACAAATCAGGGTAGCCAGTGGTGCCACTCTAGTGTTTTCCACTAGATCTAATGTCTTTTTCATTTCATCTAGTGTTCTAGTGTTTTTTTATGAGTGACCTGAATGTGATCATGTGCAATTGTAACTGTAATGCAATTGTAATTTTCTAAAAATTATATCTCTAATTAAATCTTAAATTGCACAAGACAATATTTTATGTTTTGAGATAAACCGCTGCGAAGTCACTTGGTCATTTGTTAAAATTTTCAGTGACCTTTACAAACAAACACAAGCGCTGCTGCTATCTCCCATTTTCTTTGTCTCTGGTTTATAATGAATTGCACAATGTCCATGGTTAGCACTGCAACACATTTTCTGGGCACTTCGACTGTGTGTAAGTTTGCTTTTGTAATCTAGTGTTTTTTTATCATGAAATGCAGTACTTTTCCGCAACAACAGAGTGGCAACACTGAGGGTAGCCTACATGACATGGTGATTGACTATCTTAGTGACTCAGGTTTGCGCAGAATTCCATGTTATACGCTTCTTCATTGCACTGAAGTATTGTCTTTCAACTGTGGTTTGAGTGTTGCAAAATATCTGCATCGTTCATCTGCAATGCAAAATTAAAACATGGGTATCAGCCCAAAAAACTTATTGATCGATTTCTCCCAATAAACTTGGCTAGTAGCCTAGGGCAAATAACTGTTTAGAATAGATAGTGGTACTGATCTCTTTGTCAAAACACATAAAGATGATCTCCAAAATATTATTGCCTTTGGTCACAGCTCATTTGTTACATCACAATCGCTGCTTGTTCCTACGAACACGGTGCTGAAAAGATACTTAGCTTGTCGAAGATTCAGAAAATGTCAGCCACAGCAATGACAGCTGTTTATCCATACGTACATACACTTAAAAAATCAATGCTTACAATCAGCTGCACTACTGCATATGTGGAACACTGTTTATCAAGATGGCGGTGTTATAAATATACTTGCGAAATTGCTGCTGAGAAGAATGATTGAGTTGCAATTGCTCTGGTGATTTTACATCGTAATGTAAAAGTGAATTACTTGAAATCAATATAGGACTTCTTGCACAGCAAACAACATGGTCAACTGCTCAATTCTAAAAAGGCCGTTTGCGAAATACAATGCTTGACAGATATTTTTTCCAGATAATGCGATGTTACCACAAATTCTGAGGCATGCTGTTGCACCTTTCGTTATGAGAAATTCCTTGTAAAAAATAGCTTCAGTGGAAATAAACCCGTGTTTCTTGGCATGACCCTGAGGAAGACCTAAACTCACTTAATTTTGTCATAACCTAGTAGGTGTAAAGAGCAGATGAAATTTAGGTCGAATCTGCTAAACAACACAATCATGACTGGAGAATGTGTCCTCTCGCCATTAAAGGAAATATTACAAAACAGCTCTGCATGTGCATGGCAGTGTACAAGCTTCTGACAGCTTTGCTTGCATTGGAGCTGGCACTGCCATAGGAGGAAATTCTGAAACACGTGTGTTCAACGCAATATCAATTTAGTGTTAAAAAACATGGAATGTTTCATGTCACTGTGTCATTGTGCAGGCGCTATTTAGATAAGGCAAGGGTGTTATTGTTGTGCAAAAGTACTATGCAACGTTGTAAGGGAAATTGTTGCCTGTTCCAAACCACCCGCATTCGAGGCCTGCAGTGACAGCATTTAATATTTTAGTGCTGAGTACCTACGGCACAAAGAGGCCTGTCGTGACAGCCAAGCAGACCTCCTGGATACGCCCCTGTCAGTAACAATGGTCTTCCATAACCTGCTAATACTTGTTGTGACTATGCTGATGGTAATGAAATTAGTTTTAACAGCAATTAGACAGTTGAAGTTTTTCCTCCCCAAAAACAAACAGTCTGCAGCACCAGATGCTTTTTTACATGATGTGCATGTTGAATTTGTTAAACAAGCCAAATATCTTAGCTTACTGCTTCACTGAAGGATGACAGTCAATGGCATTATGACATAAGCCATGTGTAGCAAAGAGGATCAATGGCACCTTCCTCAGTGCTCAACTGCAGCAGGACTACTGTTTCATGCCTAGTGAATACCAACATATGCCTGCCAATTGTTGAACAAGTGCACACAGCCTTGTATTGAAATTGTGGAAGTAGACCAGGGTTTTTTTAAGGTATTTTAAGGAGACAATTTGGGTCCCTAAAACCAGAGAAAATGATCATCGGGTTCCCAGAATAAGAGAAAATCGGGTCCCTAAAATCAGAGAAATCGGGTCCCTACAGGTGCATAATGGGTATGTAACATTTTCCTTAAAAAAAAGCCTGAAGTAGACACAATCTTGTATTAATCTAAAAAAAACACTTAAACTTTCGCATCACATTTCTGAAAATTTAATTGTGTGTTGCCATTTACTAATCTATTTCATCAAAACATTTGATGCCTTGATTAGAAACATGTTTAGTTCACCTTTGTTCAGCAATATGCATATTCACGTAATGTTTTCTGTGGGCACAAGTGTCTGATAGTTCTTACTTTTACATGCTGTCATTTTGGTCTCACTATGCAACACGCAACAACCAACATTTACCCTGTGTTGTGTCATTTGATTAGGCATTTTTATATTCTTTTGTGCTTTTATTCACCCTGTGAAATGTAGTATTAGTCTGGACCAAACATGTGAGTAAATAAAAGCACTGAGGCAAATGCAAAACAAAAGCATAGTGGTTTTCATTAACAAATATTCTTACCTTGGTAGCAATGTTATGCTGGTAGATTTATATCAGCAAGCCAATGCACTGACCAAATCTCTAACAGTTATCTCAATAACAAAAATTAGAATGTTAACATTTAAACAAAAACGTTAAATAATTGATACATAAACTACAGTATAATAACCTTATTTTTCATAATAGAAGCGTCAGAGAAAAAGTTACCTCAGAAAATATAAATCACATGGCCAATGCTAAAAATAACTTCACCACAACAAGTTCCCTGAGGGTGTATGTCATTAACAACATGAAAAAAGATTGACTCCTTCAGAGGTAGACAGTTTTCAAGCTCTTTTTGTAGCAGACACAGAAAAAGCATAGCGCAACTAGTTTTTAGCTCTATGTTGGGGAATGTTGAGTTTTGGATAACTGATAAAGCAGGAAGTACTAAAATAGCAGACTTTTAATGGTTTACAATTCCTTGAGTTTAAATTTTAGACAACCTTTACAACTGAGAATATTAGGAGTTACTGTGTAGAAATGATTTTACACTACAAAGTCTTCCCATGAAATTTGCAAATGAAATGCTATTTTCAAAGTTTTTCCAAGTAGACTTTTTCAAACAAATATTTGCATGTAATGAAACCACAGTTCCAAAATGCTATAAAACTGGTTGTCATCAATCTGAAAGCAGTTCCAAAAATATGAAACAATACAAATACAACTCACAGAAAATATATTTTGAACATCATTATGTCTTGTACAGAAATATGAACCAAAAAACATGCCATGAAACACTAAGATATCATCATGACGATGTTTGTCAATTGTGAAAATTGTTAGCACTCATTGCAAATGTCTTGGCTAACATCAAAGCTTGGCCAGTCTCAATCTACTGTGATCAACAAAGCTGTTTGTTGTAGAAAGAGAAATAGACTTTCCATAAGGGATACAAAAAACAGAGGAAACCTTACCAGGTTTTATTGTAGCAATAAAAAAAATACATATATATCCAATTTTTGTTAAAAAATATTCAGCCACAGAGCAGTTTGAGTTGTGAATGATTGTAAAAATTCAATTTTAAGCTGTTTGAAACTCAAACCTACTATGGTAAGATTTGCTGTTTATTGCCATTTTTACCACTTCATTGCCACATAGATCAATTTCATTTGGATTAGTTAAGGTCACCAAAAATAAAGCACCATGTTACTTAACATTTCTATTGTAACAACATTCTTGTTTCATGTGTCCATGACATGACAACACATTTTTTGTGGTTGTGGCTGACTTTTCACAACTGTAGCAACTGCCTGGTAATCAGTGCATATTTCTCTAGAAAAACACCTCACAACAAAGGCGTTTAAACAGCAAATAGCGAATGAAGATGAGATGGTAATCATGAAAGCTGAAAGTATGTTTGTACAAACATTTACCAATTGATAAAGATGCCTGATACACAAATTACATCACATATGAATTGGTTAACAACTGCAACTAGAACAGGATGCATTTCTGAAAAGAAACTGTACAGTCAATGAAACAAAAAGTGAAAAACAGATTTGGTAATTAATATAAACTTTGTGTGTAAAAAATATATTAATTGCTTTAATCTGTTTTGTAGTATCAAATAAATACAATGTCTGTGCTGTGGATCCTTATGGTAATGATTTTAATTCAAACAACCTCAACAGGTACAATGCTTGACAAATTTATTAATAATGCCATCAATGACATAAACTCAAAAATGCATTAAATTACTTTACATATTTTTTATTTGAAGAAATTAATTTGAGACTGAAACAAAGGGATGTAAATATTTGTAATTGAAACCTATGCTTACTCTTTAATAAGCTTTAAGTTTCATTTCTACTTCATGAAGTTCAAACATTTGCAAAGATTATATATTCTTAATATTGTGTTGGTATTTTGTGAGTAGATGGATTTGAGAAAAATGCTTTAACATATCCAAAAAATAACTTCTATTATATTGAAAAGAATCTTTGTACTGCTAAGAATAAGATTCTGTAATCTTATCAGAGTATGAACTTCATCTACCGTGAGCCCATCATCAGTGTTTTTGCAAACATATATCACGTTTTCAATACATTACAAATGATGTTTTAATAATAAAACTTTTTAAAATTTTTTTCAGGCAAACCATCAACATGCTGTAAAAGAATATTTCCACCAAATGGATCATTTCATTATCCTCCCAGTGATGCTGCCCACAGAAAACCATGTGTACAACCATATCAATGGGAAATAAGAGTGCACAAAAAATTATCTTTGATATTCTACTTTACTAACATACACTTAAGAGGAAGTCAAATTGTGGTATATGAAAGACTTGGTCAATAGCCATAATATTATGTTTTGGTTTGTTTATTTTTGCCAAAACCATTATTTTATACAATTTGTAACTTTTGCAACACCTTCCTTATCATATTCAAGAAACATGAATTAATTGTTTCAATGCAACATAAAAATACTTTTCAAAATAAAAATGTACATGTTTTCTTGCTGTATTTAAAAAATCTTTCCATTATCATTTGCTTAGAATATTTCACTACAAAAACTTTTTATTGTATACATCTTCGAAGCCAGGCAAATTTTGCTTCAAAAGGTATAATTTGCCCGTTTTGGTCAAGTCTTCGCAACTCCATAACTTGCCAGAGAGCTCTTCAAACCCTCAAAAGAATCAGTGAGTCTTCTGGTTTGTAATGAATAAATAATTTAGGTGTTGAGCTGGGGGTTTTTGTGGGTGACATCATAAGTGGGGTAGGTTTAATCCTTTTTGACCAAAGTTATCAGGCCCTGGGCCCTAACATCAAGAGTGAAGTATTTCGTTAAAGTTTTTAGTGCAAACTAGGCCAAAATCCAAGTCTTTTGAGCCTTTGGTTAGCTTTCTAGCGTTTCTGGTTCAAAAGTTATGGCCAAAAAACATAAAATTGGTAATTTTACCAAACATTAGTAATTTTATCCTAATTCTTAAACCAGAATCCCGAGAAAGCCAATCATGGGCTTAAAAGATGTGGATTTTAGCCTAGTTTCCAATAAAACATGAGCGAAATACTTCTTTCTTGGGGTTGGGACCCAGCAACCTCAGCAAAAAAGGCTTGAACCTACCCCACTTATGATGTCACTCACAAAGAACCTCAAACGCAAAACTTAAGAAATTTTTCTCAATGCAAACTAGAAGACTTGCCACGTCTTTCAAGGGTTTGGACAGCTCTCTTAAAAAAATTGACTAGAGAGTTATGAAGTGGCGCAAAAATAGTGGTTTAATGTGTTTTTTCAAAATACGCTATACTTGTACACCGGCTCCCAACATGTTCGTTTATAATAACATTATTTTCATGATTTATTTAACAAAAACACAAAAAATTAAAACAATTAAAGCCTTTGCAAATAAGGTATAAATTTTAAATGTAATTTGCTAAAGAGTTTGTGGAATGTGAATTATGCAGTATCTCAGGGATATTTTTTCGTTAAACTTTTCAATCACAAGTGNTATAGTTCACGTGGCCAACTTTTTCAGAAAATAATGGATAAAAATCTTACAAAATTTTTGATCCATTCGCTATATATCATGCCTANTCATTTTGTGTTTCAGATATTTCGAAAACGGTGGGCTCGACAAACATATAAGAAACAAGAAATGATAACAAAAGGATCACAAACCAAAGTTGTTGTGAATGCTCCATACAAGTTTGTTAAGATAATGATGAATGGAAGTATTGGACAGTTTGATTCTCAATATGAAGGTTTTTAAGCAGTTTCTCACAATTATCAAACGATTAGCAGCAACAGTCAACTTTTACGAAATCTATATTGATGGATCAAGCAACTTCTCCAGATAACTTTTTTTTGGAAGTCACATATAGGATGTTTAACATGTTTTCTACCTGGGTATGATCTACTAATACTTTGAAACCAGCTTAAAACAAGCAGTTTTTGGTTGCCTTACCAACTGCGTAGTTGCTCCACCGATTGCACTGGAGAGCTGTTCAAACCCTCAAAAGATTCGGCACATCTTCTAGTCTACAATGAAAAAAAATTTTTGGTTCTGGGTTTTTTGTGAGTGACGTCATAACTGAGGTAGGTTTTAGACCATTTTGGCTCAAGTCACTGGCCTAGGGCCCAACCACTAGACTTGTGGTTCTCAACCTTCCATGGTTTGCGTTTCATTTCTCTTTTCAACTGGTGTATATTGTTACACATGGGTTTTGCAATATCACGGTAGAACTAATTAGCACAAGCCTCTGCTCATAGCCCTCAGAGAACTGCTTTGTGGCCCCAAAGGTGGGCGAGGGCTCCTGTTGAGAAACCAAACCCTGCACTAGACGAAAGTATCTAGTTGAGGTTTTCATTGGAAACAAGGCTAGAATCTGAGTCTTTTGTTGAGCCTTCGATCAACTTTCTAGCATTTCTGGTTCACGAGTTATGATCTGAAGTAAACAAATTAAATAATTTTCTAATTTTGGAATCAATCAATTATTTTAGATCATAACTTTTGAACCCGGAACCACAGCAAGTCATCCAAAGTATCAAAAGACTCGGATTTTCGCCTAGTTTACAACAAAAACTTGACCGAAATACTACCATCTAGCACTTTGGGCCCATGGCCAGATGAAGTGGGTCAAAGAAGCCTAAAAGTACTCTACTTATGACGCCACTCAAAAAACCCATAACCAAAAAAATTTTTTAGTGCTGACTCAGTAATTTGCCTTGTCTTCTGAGCCTTTGAACAGCTCTCTAGTGCATTCTGCGCCTGAGTTATGCCTGCGCAAAGACTTGTGCAAACAGCTTGATTTCGCATGAACCGCTTAAATTAACCCAGCAGCAAATTTGTTAACATTTTGGGTACTGGGTGGATTCCCTATAGCGATATCCACGGGTACCGAGCGTTTTACCTTTAAGGCCCGCAACAGCCACTATTTTGACAGAACTTAGCAACACTATTTCTCGCCAGCTGATTGAGCTAAGGATTTGTTCAAACTCTCTACGGATTCAGCAAGTCTTGTAGTTCAAATGGAAAACAAAATTTTGTTTTGCGTGTGGGGTTTGCTTTGTGTGATGTCATAATGGGGACATGTTTTTGCCCTTGTGGCCGAGTTTACCTGGCCCAGGGTGCTAACCCAACAGGCCATTTTTTTGGCTTAAAATTTTTTTTAAATGTAGCCTGTCATCCAAGTCTTTAGAGCCATTGATTGGCTTGCTAGCATATCTGGAGCCAAAATTATGACTATAAAACCAAAAATTGGTAAAAATTATTCTCCCATAAATGCTAACCTGGTGTGTTATCCACCCCAGCCATAACAGCAAGAGAGTTGTTCAAACCCTCTAAAGATAGGGAAAGTCTTGTAGTTCACAATGAAAAAAAATTTAGATTTGGATGTCAGTTTTTTTTATTGATGTTTGTGTGATGGGAGTGTGTTTATACATATTTTGTTTACGTTCGGATGACGACATCGGGACCTGCACGCCAACGCCACGAGTCATTTTTTTGACTAAGTTTTTTTTGGAAACTAAGCTATAATACGAGTCTTTAGAGGGTTTAATGGACTTTCTAACATTTCTGGTTGCAAAATTATAGCCAAAATGCTACAAATTAATTAGGGAAATCCCCACTAATCCTCTATGGCATTCCTGAAGTATTCGGAATTTTTTTGCCATAACTTTGGACCCAGAAATGCTACAAAGTCGATCAAGGACTCTAAAGACTCGTATTAGAGCCTAGAATCCAAAGAAGTTTTGAGCTAAAAAATTGGCTCATTGGATCAGCCGATGACATCATCCAAAAAAAACACAAAACCTACCCCCATCCTGACGTCATCAACCAAGCACCCCAAGGCCAAAACTAAAATAAAACTTTTTATTCTAAACTACAAGACTTTCTGAGTCTTTAGAGGGTTTGAGCAGCTCTCTAGTTCAATCAGCTGGCGAGTTGTGGCTTTTAGCNAAAATGACCAAGGTTACCTTTTGTGGGATTTGAATTTATATCCAATTTTTGGTTTGTGGGCCATAATTTTGGCTCCAGATATGCTAGAAAGCTGATCAGGAGATCCAAAGACTCAAATGATAGCCTTATTTTGAAAAAACACTTGAGCCCTAAAAATAGCACATTGTTTTGGCTCCCAGGGCCATAAAACCAGGATTTTCATTCAGAACAGATATATACGTGGCCCAGTAACCTGTGCATAATTTTTCCCACGTATGTATACGTGGGCCAGTACCCAAAGTATTAAATAATGAGTTTTATGTTGAGTAAAAGCTAAGCATAGTGTTTTTTCATCAATTTGAACCAACATGATTCAAAGTTCATATTTACGACTTTCCAGAGTAGCATTCAGCCTGATTCATGCTGTTTTATATTTTTTAAATTTACGTTAACCCAAAACAGATTTTGTATAATTGATTTTTTTAAATAATACAAAAGGCACTAAAGAATAATGTGAATTATGTGTGCTTGCTTTCACATGCAGCACCAAAAACAGGCAAGACTAAAAAGGATCATTAAAAAGGTTTTAAATGGTTTTTTTCTTAAGGAAACTTGGCAATTTAACTTGTTTTTGCCCTAAGGATATATAGTTAAACTTGCCTAGCCCAACATTTCACAAAGAATCGTATGCTTCCCATTTCTTCATTAACAAGATGACCAACCTCTCCAAGTATCTTTTTCTAAAGAATGTTTTAGGCCCAAAGATAAAAGAAATTGCACTACTTAAAAAAAAATTCTTGCATATTTGGTAGAGCATGAAAAAAGAAAATGTAAAACTTTAAATTACTTGGTGCTAACACAGCGTGGTCCAACTACTTTTGACCTACGGGCCATTTTACAAAAATGTTACAACTTGTGGGCCACTTCCAATAAAATGATGCATAAAACAGATTCACATTCAAAACAAAAATAAGGAAGATAAGTGTGTCATTGAAATTGTTACACAATAGCAAATAGCAATTTATTACAAATCTTTATCAGTGGGATACCTCTGGTCTTATACTCTAGGTGTGCAGCGCACATCCAGTCAAACTGATAAATATGTGACTTTTTCCAGATTGTGGGATTTAAAAATTAAAATGGACTTATAATTGATTTTCTAAGCCAAATTAAAAAACTGTCCTATTTCAACTAGTTTGATTTAGCTAGCTTTTTGATGTATTACTAACTTCCAGTTTCGTTTTCAATGTGGCCACCCTGGGGTGTATACTAATACAGCTGCAGGCGGACGCCTATGCTTGCAATATGTGCATCATTTCAAGCTTCGTCATTGTCAGTTCAGTTGGGTTGATCATAACAGCTCATGCAAGCTGGTATGTAATCTGCTCCCTAGTAGTTCTACATGTAACAGCCACATAATAAAAAACAAAAGTTTTCTTCTGTACTTCATACACATTCTCAATTCTAGTGTAGTTTTGCAAAGTTCGAACTGTCAACACTGGGTGTCCAATGTCCGCCATCCCAGTCGTGTATCTTCTCTGTTCAAGTGCTATTATTGACATAACAGCCTGTTTTTGCAATTGTGAACTCCCTGTCATAGCGTTGAACGTGTTTTATTTCACTGTTTTAATGCGCAGCCTTATATGTTTGGCAGTTGTGAACTGCACTGACTTAGCACTGAGTGTTCTATTCACCTGTTTTAATGTGTTGCCGAATATTTTTGCAGTTATGAACTGCTCTGTCCTAGCATTGAATGCGGTGCTTTGCTCAGGTCTCCTAGCGCTGATAATAAGTTATGTTCATTACAGTGACAAATTTGTACAAAAACCAGTAAGGAGAGTGCATGTAAAATAATATGCATGTTGTGTCAACAAACTTTGTCAAAATGTTGGTTTGAAAATTATGATGTCTATTGTGTTGTCACAAACAGCATATGTCCAGTAACAATGGCCGCCATACACCACTGCTCAATAATAGAATTTGGTAGGGGAGTATACACTCAAGCAGTCGCCCCACGCATCACCAAACCTCTGCATGCCACTGCTGCAGGCTAAACTCCATCAAGCTCAATGAAAATTTTTAAAGTTACATCCCTGTTCTTATCATTTCTTGATTTTTCCTAGCTGCGCCTTTTTTACTGGAGTAAGTGTATGTCGAAGACTTCACTAAATCATGTTTCAGCCATCCAATGTTGTCAGGTTGGGAAACACTGCAGAAACGCCAGCATTTTTAGCACCAGTAGCCTAGCTAAAGGGTCCGCAAATATTTTTTTGCATGACCTTACAAAATAGTTCTACATTCTCGCAAGTGATGATCCAAACATTTCGTGACCATATAATTTTGTAGAAAACACTTTAAAATTAAATATCAATTTTAAGACTACCAAGAAAATTTTATGAAACTAAGTGCATAAAGATTGAATTAAGGCAAATTTCAAATGTAAGTTTACGATATTTCATAACCCAGAGTCACAGGCATTGCCAGGGGAATAGGGGGCCCTAATTTTTAGCAGATCTAGTCATTTCTTTCTTNGATAGGTGGCATCCCAAACAAAATACTATTGTACACCTAAAATCAAACATTTGGCCCACCCCAAAATTTTGGTCTGGCTATACCAATGCCCATAGTGGAAGGTCTCACGACCCAAATTTGGGGCCACAACCCATATATTGCGGACCCCAGTCTTAGCTTACCGGTCAGATTTCAATTATAAGGCGCATCACCATAATTTATGTAACAAACGTATACCAGCTTGCACGCACCATAACCAACATGATGACCTTCATGGACGTGAAAGGTTTGTTGTGCATGCAGAACGTCGTTGATTTTTACAACATTAGACTGTAAAATGGTTTTCAGAGGCCAATGCTAAAATTTTTGTTTGTGTGAATGCTGTAACGACTCATACTTGTTTAGATGATATTTTGATGAATTTGGTATTCAAATAAACTCGGCATGCATAAAATAAATTACTTTGATGAAAAAAAATTGTCCTTGAAAGGTTTTTCTCTGAGGGAGTAGTGTTGGAATGGATCTTGCCGTGGTGCCACCAGGGTCATTCAATGTCAGATGATCCAGCAAAATGGGGATTTTTCATCTGACCCTCACCATATTCACGAAATTTTATAAGGGGAAAGATCTCAGGCTTCTCAGCTCAACAAAGTTGGAATTTTTGAAATTGGACCTGTATTTCTGAAATTATGAACATTTGAAATGTTGATGGTTTTCAACAGGATTGGACCAAAAAATTCTTGGGAGTTTTGCTGTTGGATAAAACAAGAATTATTTTCATACCAGTTGACCTTTTTGAGTTATATGGTCATGCATGAATGCACACAAAAACTATGTCCAACTTGACCTTGATTTACATAAGTTAAAAGGTCATAAGTGCCAATGATTGATTTTTAGTAAACATACCTTCTGACACATTCTCACAAATTTCCAGCTAAAAATGGTCGCAGATAAAAAAGATACAAGGGTATTTATGTCAGAGCACTAAATTCACAAAAAATATATGCATAAATTAAATGGGAACACTGCAAATTTCAACCAGCCATAACTTTGCAAATACTAGTCTGATTTAAAAAATTCAAAATGTTTTGAAATCAGAATGATGAGATCTCTGTGCTTATGAAATTTCATAGATTTTGCTCACGGTCAGATATATAGCTCTGGATCGCCTGACATGGAATGACCCACCAGTAATTTTAAGATGAGTGAAGAGAATGTTATCTGTTTACGTTTACCATGTACAGCCAGTAGGAAATTTTGCAGAAAGGTCCTGCCATGTTTGATTGCATGACATCATAAATTATGAGAGTGTGCTGAAAATGGGTCTTGCCTAGGGCACTGGAATAGCTTGCGCCAGCCCTTTGTACTCTTTCACACATATTTATGTGTTTCCAAACATCTAATACATTTTAGTACAAGATCTTTTAGTTTGGTAAATCTGTCTTTGCTGACTAATTTCCAAAAGGGTCAAATCATTATAATCCAACAAGAAATTGCAATTGTGTAACCCAATGTCACAAAAATGCCTCATTTTTTTATATAAGGTGCACTTACA
>JGI24159J19872_10006401_pt1 | contig 15334 bp, 9 predicted proteins | sample Ectturendosymbi4_FD_19872 | JGI IMG/M metagenome (IMG submission 19872) | reverse complement strand
ACGAGTTTGATAAGATTAGGACTGCTGGAGTGACTGGAAACGCCAATATATTATAAAAACAGCCAGGGCGACAATCCCATATGTTCAACCAGAGATGAAATTTCGCAGCCCTCCCGGCCAATTTCACCACGAGCCGCCACTGCCCCCTATTATTACAGAATTGCAACTAAACTTGCAAAAGCATATCAATACCTGTTGTTATAGTTTCAATAAAGTATTGATGAGGAGAAAAAAACTCTGCTGCAAGAAAATTTTTACCTAACGATAAATTTTGACCTAAAGATTATTTTGACTTTTTTTTGACCTAATAACTTGGCATTTCTTCATGGTATGAGCGTGGAATTTGGTTTGCGGACGTTTCACAAACTTTCAAAACGGCGGAAAAAATTTGACTTTATTGACTTTTGGTTGCCCTAAATATAACCTAATGTGTACCGATTTGGAAAGTCTTGGACTGATCTTTGCACCGGATGTATTGTGACGTAATTTTTGGTTTATTTTCAGTTGAATTTATGCATTACGTGATTTCAACCAGGAGCCTCAAAAAAGTTTTCGTTTCCATAAAAGGATATTACTATCAAGCTGAAATCATGTCCCAGCGTGTAACGTGGGTTGTACCTCACAATTTCCCGCACAACGTGAGTGGTTGTGTTTCAGTTGTTTCTTTCGGCTGTCTTCTTTTCTAGCGTATTAACGATAAGTTTCTGTGACATTTACTGAAACAGTTGATAAGTTAAACTGTATAAACACGATGCGAATATTAAGCTACCTAAGCAGATCGCTTTCTTGTTTCAGCACCCGACGGATGTTGACTTTCGAGTGATGTCAACGTTTATGGAGTTTTACGTCACCATGCTTGGGTTCGTTATGTACAAACTTTATCAACTAAATAACTTGCAATATCCACCGAAAATACCTCTTCTAAGCAATGTTGATATCAGTGTGGATAACAAGAAAAAGTATCACAAAAGCGAAGAAGCAAATTTCTGTTTGGAAGATGAAAAAAGTGATGAGGTAAAATTGTTTAAGAAACAGGAACGCGAAAACCAATGATTTACTTGAAACCAAATTGGACGCTTCGGAAACAACGTCCCGTCGTCCGACATGTTTTTTTTTCAAAACATTAGTTTTTGCAGTGTGTTTCTTATGAGACTTCGTAAGAATCCCTAATTTCACTCTGTTCTTAAACGATTTGCTTGTTTTCAAACGTTTTTTTCTCGAAGGATGCAGCTGCTTGACTCATTTCGCTGCTGATCTACTTTGGCTCATCTCATTGCAGGCGGTTGCCTCCCTGAACACGACTTTGACGCTGTTCAAAGATCCAAGTCAAGTGGACAGTGATGTGATGAATGAAGAGGACGAAGCAGTTTTTCAAAGCGGCTTGTCTGAATCGGAAGCTGACATTCGTGAGACCCGAAAAAAGGAAGAAGCCTTTAAAAAACTTTTCGAAGGATGCAAAATATTCATTTCTAGAGAAGTTTGGAGAGAACCCATGGTTTTCATTATCAGGTACCACGGAGGTCGGGGGTGGTAAATATTTTCTTGTTTAAATGGTTTTTATTATTCGAGATTACCTTATGTAGAAAAGGAACGCTTCCCATCTTTTTGAATAGAAGTTGTTAAATTAAAAATGGAAGGACTTGATCGCATGGAACTGTGTTATGGGTATACCAACATTCCAGAATATCATTTACAATGCAAAATTATTCTAAGGACAAGTAGTTATCAAAATATATGCTACAATCACACATACTACGCAGTCCTGTACCTAGCATGTGCTCCTGGGGTGGCAGCATATTTTTCCGTCCTCAGATCTAATTTTCTTCACAAACCGATTTTGTTGTTTTACGGCCATTGTACATTATTATTAATGTTCAGTAACTACGTTTAAAGCTCTAGGAGGAAACAAGCTCTTTATTCCAAAATGCAATGTAAAAAAATTTGCCTCCACAAATTTTCAGCTGCTGTCGAGACCTCTTCTATTGTTAAAATTTCTTAGACACTGAATAGTGCGTTCTTTATGCGACGTAGTGGTGTCTTAACGCGTATCAGTGCAAGTTGAAAATGAAAATGGGTCTGTGTTTTTGCCTGAACGAACTGGTTCAACATTAACAAATGCAAGAGTTGTTTACAATAATTTTCTCACAGTTAAACCTCAAAAATGTGCCGCACAACTTCTACCTACCCCGATCTTTCCAATAGTCACCAGCACTCCAGCAGTGATCACGACGCACTGATTCTGTTGCGTAGAATGTGTTTAAACGCAATTTTGAACTTTAACATTTTATTGCCAGTGTTCAGCAGTGGGCGGCGAATTAACAGCCTTTCATATTTTATCGTGTAGGAGTTTTGGTGGTGAAGTATCTTGGGACAAAACGGCTGGTTTGGGCGCCACATTTGCATCGGATGATGAAAGCGTGACCCATCAAATAGTGGACCGTCCCATGACCAACAAACCATGCCTTTCAAGGTGCGTATGTGGTGGCGGTGGCGCCACGCATGGTGGCTGCAATCCAATTATCAAGAGCAGCTTTACAGCGCTTTCCTGCACTAGATCGTGTTCGTTGGCAAGTCCCGTGCGTCACGTGCTGTAAACGACCGCTGCGTTATGAGTTGACGTGCACTTATGAAGATGTGTGGTCTGTTTATAAATAGTATACTATCGCGTGAAAGGTTTTCACTGCTCATTTAACGTGTTCGCAGCAGTCGTTGCTGTTCGTGCCACAACAGCAAGGTTGCGGAGTCGGGGGTAAAATGTCCGACTCCGGCCTTCGCGAAATTTTCTACTCCGGCCTTTCCAAAATTTGCGACTCTCGACTCTGATTCCTTAGCATAACATGAATGAAGTTTGGCTGTTAACAATTTTGTTGCTACTAGCAATCAATGGAAATAGTGGCACATAGCAAAAATTCTGTTTCCACAAAAATTTCGGAAGAAATTGTACCATTTCAACAGGCACGAGTTTAGATTCCTAACTAAAGAGTGCAAGGTACAAAATGATTCAATTGGACTTCCGGAGTCGGATAAAAAATCCGACCCCGACTCCTAGTGATCTTAGGAATCCGACTCCACCCCAAAACCTCCAACTCCGCAGCTTTGCACAAGAATCGAGTAACCTCATGGAAACTTGACTCTTTTGAACGTGCAGCATTAGCTGAAATGGCATACACCTTCAAGAGTCTTATTAGGCTAAAAGAAGTTTTTTCGAGAAATTTCATTTGGGGCGTTCGGTTTGCCGTTAATGCTTTCAACTCATCAAACACGTCTGATATCTCTCTGCGACTTTTAGGTATTACGTTCAGCCTCAATGGATCTTTGATTGCGTAAACGCCCGTATGCTGTTGCCAGTCAAAGATTACCTACCTGGCGACGTTCTCCCTCCGCATCTTTCACCGTTCGTTGATGAAGAAAACGGAGCGTACGTTCCACCTGAGCGCCAACGTGTTATCGCGCTTCAGCGCGGCGAAGATCCAGGCACGTTGGCTGCAGTGTAGATAATATTCGTGTCATTTTTTGCAATTTTTGAATTGAAAAAATGTCTTTAAAGATTTCAGTGTGTTCCTTTCCTTATTTTAGGCAAAAACTTGGTCGATCAGGTTTTCAAATGTTTCACCAAGCGACATTTCCTGGCATACGTAATGATGTACCTTAGTTTACGCCGGAAGTGTGTTTGGCGAGTTACTCACGGCAGGGTTCTGCTACGCATGGTTGTTGCTTCAGAAAGTTGGTGGCAATGGGGCTGGTGTGCTTGATGTAAAATACATCTGTGACTGTTAATACGCATGCGATTTGATCGTTTTAAGCGGGTGTTTGCCACGTAAGGCAGCCTGTCCTCTGAGCCAGAACTAACGCTTTGCAGGGTCGTGGATCACCAATATCTCTTACTGCGCAGAACGAAGTCACGATGGCTTGACATAGCCAATAACTGAGTAGATAGTAAACACACGGTGGTGTTGAGCCGTGAAACCCGACTTGTGACATCAGAGGGTTTGCTTTAGTGAGGCAAAATTGCTGTACTTAAAACAGCAGGTAAACCAAAGACTGTGATAATTGCTGTAAAGTAGCAGCCAAGCCAAACGTTATTCAAACTGAAATATTTGGGTTGGAAAAAGGTTTCCGTTTGTTCTTTCGTGTAAGTCAAACAGAAATGAAGTTTGCTCAAAATTCGAATGAAACAATCACTGATACACGCCTGAATATTTTATCTGTTGAACGCAAGCGACTTTCGTTCTATGCAGTCTCAACGTTACGACTAAAGCTGTTCCGAGCTACTTGTTTAAAGGAATGTGTTATTTGCAGTGCTGTGAAATTTGTTTGCATTCGTTTTGATGTGTTGAGTTTAAAAGTAAAGAGGCTTCTGGTGCACAGCTGTAGAGGTACAGTTTACACTTCGATTATGATGGCATCGTGCAAAAAACAATCTTGTCTAAAGAACGGGACTCAGATTTTTTCTTTGGTTCCATTAATTCACTATTCTTTGCTACTTTCGAGTTGGTGCAAAAGTTTTTGGGGGTCATGCAAAGGTTATTACAGTTGTGTTACATCATATTTAGTTGTACTTTTCTTTCTGTGGTAGCATATTCGCGTAGATGCTTTGCTGCTTTTTTAAACAGCAATGTTCTGTGTTTAGGAATCAACGAATCGGATGAAGACTTGTCGGAAAATGAGGCCGAAAGTGATGACGACGCTGATGAGAAGCTGTCAGAAGTGGAAGTGGAAGCCAAGGTTTGTGTAGTAGTTGTTTTTAAAGTATCATCACGTGATGTTGCAGGAGGCCTGGCTTCCAAGTTGTAGGTGGCTTATCGTTGTTTTGCTTTTCAAATTATCCCAAAATCTTGTTGCCTTACGCCGTCTTGCCACCGGCAATTAACAATTCGGTGGCTATAGTCAGATGAAAAAGCAATCTGTCATGCGTTTTCAGCATGATTCACTCCTTGATGCTAGAAGTGCAAGTCAACACGAATTGTATTTTTGTGCTTTTCACGTTAACAGTTTCGATTGGTCGGTTAACTCTGAAGATATAAGTACTTTATTAAAGGATTTTACTGGTTACATATGCGGATTGGGCATCCTTCACTGTGAAAAACGACTGGCTAGGGGTCTAATGAATAAATCTTGATATTGGATAAGTCATTTTGTTGCCACTGATGCGGTCGTGATCTGGCTTACCTGCTTTTATATCAACGTAAACTTACTTGTAATAGGAAGACAGCAATAAAGTGACCATCACTCCCGGTAAACGTGATGTGGATAGGAAGTCTCAACCAGACCAGGTAACGTTGAAAGCATTCAAACTGTGAGCTTCTTTGCTGTTCGTCTACAAGAGTGTTTGCGTTGCAAATTGTTTTGTGAAGTTGTTGCACTGCTGCCGTGTATTATTTATCAAAAAAAGTTCTAATGGGCGTAAGACCTATGCCACACTATTCTGAAGAAATATTTTTGTCATATTGTTTGCATTTCATTCTAGCCTTGCAGGTGAAACTGCCGTCACTGAAACGTGAAGGTTGCTGGTTTTGCGACTATCAAGTGAAATTACGTGCGGACAGTGTTGATATTTTTTCGGTCATATGTCTTTAGACCGTTTTTTCGTGAGAAGATGATCAAATTCAAAGCCTCTCGTTGTAATATGTGTTACTGTTTTTTGGCTCCTCGCCATCTCCTTGCAGATCGTTCGTTGCTCCCTCATTATCAATAAATGGTAGTTTGTCTGCAACTTATAACACTGTAGTGTAAAACCGTTCAAGAATTCCTGTGTCCATGCTGTTGCAATAGAAATCTTAAAACCGCATGTTGCAGTGGTTTGGAGTCAGGTGGACTGTCTAGGGCTGGTGAAGCAACTTATGTGTGAACTGCAAAGAAACAGCATGTTCCGTTTTCTTGTCAGGTTGCTGCTGAGGAAAAGCGACTCGCTGTCATGATGATTCCGAAAAAGAAAAGACGACTGTACGAGAAGATCAAATACGGTGAACGGCGTAAAAAGAGACAGGTGAACGATGAACTTTATTTTAACTTTTTTTTCTGTGGGTACTGATCTCTTCTCTAGGACGAAACGCATTGTCTGCGCCAACTGCGCTGTGCGTTTTTTCCGGATCGTTCCATTGTTTATATCATAAAGCCAAGTTTTGCTGACGAAGCTGTCCAGAGTTGTGTATAAAATGCAGTAATCCTTCGAATAAGTGACCACCTGCCGCATACTCTTTTCAGCGACAAAACAACGAACCACTAACAGTGTTTCTCAACCTGACCCACTGGTGGGCCATAGCGCACTTTTGGAAGTCGTCAAAAAGTTCTAACAGTGTCCCAAGTACTTTCTTCAATACAGTCCATTTGCTGATTTACTCCTGAAAAACCTTAGGTTCGGCGATGGGACGCCAGACTTGCTTCTTGCCCCGAGCGCCATCTTACCTCGCTATGCCCCTGGTTAGAATGCCGTTATATATGTAGACCAGCTATGTCCAACCCGCGGCCCTCGGGCCACATGCGGCCCAGTTAGTTTTCGCTGTACCATAAGCAGCCTACATACTGACAACTTGTCCTTATTTGATAACCTTAAAGTTGCGTTTTTGATGCAGGCGGTCCTCAGTGCCACTTTATCACGTCTGTACTGCGTGTTTGGAGATTTCCATGTGTCCACTGACACCTTGATGCAAAACTTTTTACTAGTTTTCTGATTTCTACTGTTGACGTGTCTCTCACTCCGTAACACACAAGCACGAGCTGTGAATCTGATTCACGCTGTCCTATGTGATGATGAAGGCGTTACACTTGACGTGTCACTCTGTAACACACAAGCGCGAGCGGTGAATCTGATTCCCGCTATCCTATGCGATGATGAAGGCGTTGCTCAGGCCCGCTACTTGTCCATATAGTTGAGCCACTGGCCGCAACACTACCATTGTTCCATTGGCACTAAGCTTGCCTATGAAATCACACTACGGAGTGGTTGAAAGTGCCAAACAATTGTTACTAGGCCTATTGCAGTTGGGATTGGAACGCTTTCAGTACATTAGCTTAAACTAAAACTAGTTTGCTAACATCAAATTAAGTTATTCAATGTGCGGCCCTCGTGGGTTAAATTACCTTACGTCATTCAATATGTGGCCCTGGTTAAAATTTGATATAGTTTTTGGCTCAGCGATTTCGGTTGACATAACTGATCTAGAAATCTGAACAGTACAGCGTGGGAACAAATTTTTTGTGTTCAGTAACATTCTCACTGAACTGCACACAGGAATAAATTTGTGTTTGTGTATAAAAATTTCGTGGCCCACTACTGTGTTAGCATATTCTATGCTGTCAAGGTAATGGGCCGCGCAATTTTTACCGAAAGTTTTCTGGGTCACTTAAAGCGAAAAGGTTGAGAAACACTGAACTAACAGAAGAACAAAATTGATGATTGTTGCAGTGATTTTTCAACATGAAATGCCTGCAATGTCTGATACGAAAGGCAGATTTCGAAAACACTAAAACGTGAAAGGCTATTCATCTATCTGCGAAAAACATACCTGTTAGGTGGGGAACCATAGCAAAGCAGATATAAAAAAAGTTAGGCAATTGAAGACGTTTATCTTGCCTCTCGGTAAGTGATGTCCATTACTGCGAGATCAGTTCAGCTGTACAGTTAAATATCATGGGACGCATCTGAAAATTTTATTTCTGCTGATTTGTGTTGAAAAGTCATCGCGAACTCGCCGTCCAGTTTTCATCCTGTTGGTTTGTCGCAGGCCGAGGAGCTTGCTCGAAAGCGGAAGATGATAGACGAGGAAAAGAAAGCTTCGAAAAAGAAGAAAAGGCCGAGAGCGCAGTGAACGATTTTGCTTCTTCCAACAATGCATATCGCAGTCGTCGCAGCTTAAGATGGGGGCAGACCTTCGGGTCTGTGCCAGGAAGTCCAAGGCTCTAGCGACAGCCGGCTTGTTTGCGGATACGATGTACGGACGCGAATAACGGTGCAACAAGCTATCCAGTTTCCATTTTGTGCGTAGTCGCCGGCATTGTAAAGGAATCGGCAGCTGGATCCTGACGTGACATGACAGATGAAAATAATATCGTGATCCATTAACATAATTTGTCTCAATGCCAGTTCGAGTTCTTTCAACTGAGTTATTTTCATCCCGTGGAACGGATCAATGTGGGTAACGGGTGTGTATAAGTGAGCAAACCATGCGGTATAAACGTTCAATGTGAAAATTTCTGAAGTAGGGTGGGAGGCAGATGACTCGCGGGCTGCGACAGCCCACAGGATAGTCTGATCCCCCCCTGCTAGAAAACCCATGCTTTTCAATATATAGAAAAGGCATGGTATCGTTTGAAACAAGGCACCACATACAGATAATCTTTGTAGCAACGGATTCAAGAGAATTCTCAATCTTTCCTCCACATACAACGCCTTGCGGCCGCGCAACGAGGTATAGTGCAAGGTTGATCGTTGTTTTGTCAGCACGTGCCTTTTGTTTGGTTGAATGCGGTGACTTTTTGATATACTGCAGCAACAAAGAAACGTTGAAAATAAGGTTTCGCTGCATTTTGTAAAACGTGCTTTACGCTTTGAAAGCAAAATTGAATTCAAACATGAAACCTGATTCATCTCTCGCGAAAACCTTATCACTGGTGACTTGGCTTTGTGATAAAAAAACATCGGTTCACGACAACAAGGTTTGCTTTAATCTTCTATAGGTTGCTGATGCATTGAAAAGAAAGTTAAACAATTTGTCGCGGCCCGCGAACCATCTCGTCGACTTGGGTTCGTTGTGCTAAGTGTTCAAGATGAAATTTGAATAGTACCCAACTACTTAAAAGATTCGAATGGTAATCTCAAGACTGAGTGCGATGAAGCAAAATGTGACGTAGCACGAATGGCTGTACCACACGAGTTTAGGAAACACGTGGTTTTAGTGATTGCTGCAGCGGCGCACACAGGCATGGGCAAGACGAGGACACGGAAAATTTCGTTGTCCAAGGTTTTGTAACAATTGCACAGGAGATTATGTGATGCCCGTTTCTTCGAAACGACAGGTAATCGGTCAAAGTGTGCAGTTGGTTGCACGAAAGTTCGTGCAGTGATGAAAGTTTTTTCCTGTTTGGAAGCTATTACAAACACCCCGTGGTCCGCCAAAAATTCGTCATTGTTGGAATGTTTTTGTAGACACCGTGACTGCAAGTGGCTTTGCCGCAGCCTCTACGTTGTGAAAGTAGTACCAACTTCGAAATAGCGTTATTGCTTCGTAAACAAATATTTTCCTAGCTTGAATACCAAGTAGCAGGAGGATTTGTAATATCCTGACGCATCCTACTTGAGGTCCCAGCTAAGAAAAGCTAGTGTTTGGATGTATGCCAGCCTCAGGGCCAGATTAAATGAAAGCGGGGCACCGGGCAAAGTCATGACCGCGAGGCCCCCTTAACGCTAAGCGCAACTGCGTAGCGTTTCACATGCCCTCGTTTCAACTTTGCAGAAGCCCCGGTCAAAGAAGTCAGAATCAGAACTGATACGATTTGGCAGCCTACACTTCACAGACAATTGGGAGTGACCATGTACGGCGGTTCGTATGTGGTTAATTTGTTCAAACAGAAAGTTGTATCACGAAAAAACGATCTTTTTGCTACCGTGACACTACACAACAACCTTTTTTGATGTAGACTCTCTGATCATCTTCACTGCACAAATCGTCAATTCACATATGTATTGAGGAAAGATTTCTACACCCTCTCGCTTATCAAAATGTGCACCGTTTAGAAAAAATGTTCTCAATGAAATATCACGAAAAAGCAACTTGAACCGTCCTACTTGACTGAAGTTTTGCGATGTGAGCTTTACAATATTTGCAACTATTAACTGTTCCGTGATCAATTGGACAACGACGCTTTGTTTGATCTAAGACTGATACCCTCACGATCACGACAAGCACTTCGCAACTAATCGTTACGTCAGCGCATTATACGGTAATAGCAAAGGGTAATAGCAAAGGCGTAAGGTTGCGAAGAATACTTAGTACCGAACTTACTGAAGTGACCCTGGTCTTTGTCAATGTGTGCTTTCTGAAACAGTCAGCTACGAAAAGTTTCATGACGCCGCATTTTTTGCACGCGAAATTGATGATGATTGTCTCCAGGTCCGTATCTCCAAGAATATCCGATTAATTGTTGTAATGATAGTTCATTTGCCGGTATGACACTGCACAAGGACCAGGTTCGCTATTCTGGTGTCATGCAGTGATTAGATTGCAGACTTGCAGTTCGCTCATGTCCGGACCTTGACCTGCAGAGCACAGAGGCAGGTTGTTCTACAGTTGTTGTTTATTGCATAACAATAACAGGCAATTAATCTTCAAACGTACACTTCATGTTACGGTAGCAGGCGTTTTTCCGCATGTGACCCCAGGGCTCCCACTGCGGAGTTTTTCCACCCAAATCTGCATTTTTCAGTCAACCTGGGCGTCTAGGTTTAATTGTGAAACATCGTGTTAAACCTGGGTTTCTTGAAGTGATAAATTCATCAACAACACCAATGTTTTCAGAAAGATAACTTTATATTACAGTGTTGCATGCGCACATCAGGTGAGAAAGTACGCATATCGGATGAAGCAGAACGTGTTCAAAAGTGCCCATCTAGCAACCCTGTAGTTTAGTACGGAACCAGGTGTTTGTATTAGGCTACTAATTTTACTGTCCTGATCGTTGGGTCTGCATCTTGATTAAAACTGAATAGTTTTCAGTTTCGGAAATGTTGCGAAGACAACTTCATCTGTGACTGTTTGCGAAAAAGTTACATCACGGTTGAATAAGCACGATGACGTCATCGAATGAAAATTAATGAAAATTGCCCCCCGGGCATTTGCCCGGCTTACCCAATGGTTAATCCGGCCCTGGCAAGCCTGTTATTGGGCATAAACTGCTCTGATCTCAAACTAGCTGATCCTTCTGTGCTGATGTCAAGCGAAAGTATATCGACTCTTCCAGGGTAACTTCGTTCTCTTCATCTCGTGTAACTACGTTAGCCTGACAAAGTATTAAGCTGAACGAGGTACGCGGCGTTGATGCATCAGCGATTAATCGATACGATAAATTGTCGGCCTCAAATGAATTTGTGTTTGGAGGTTACATAATTACCTGCTAAGTTTCGCAATAGTTAAGAAATGTCAGGCCAAGAGACATAGGTCAAATTTTAAATGGCAGTCAAAAGAGGACTAAAGCTAGGTAAAAAAAGCCAAAAGAAAAAGATGCGTTGGACATGTGTTTTAACAGAACTACTTCACAAAATGCACAAAACTTGTAGAGCCACGCCTCGGTGAAGATGGCGACAACGTACGCAGCCAGCCTGATGCTGTTATGACAGACAGTCAAAGTGGAAGTTCATGTACGAGAACTGAGGTAAGTCCAGGCCCGTAACCATCTTGGGACACCAGCGTGGGCGAAGGATTTTCTGAAGGGGGACCATATTTTTAAAAATATGTCCAACACAATTGTCCAGCGGGAAACATTTTGCAGGGGGTCTTCGCTCGCCCTGCGCCCCATGTTTATGGGCCTGGGTATGTCATTTCGAAATTGCTGGGTCTGACAAAGAAAGAAGTTGATCGGCTAGTACATCTATTGAGGCTAGCGAGGACGAAACTTAAAAATTTATCGGAACCATTGGAATAACACACGATCCTGTTTCATGTCCAAGTGTCATGAATCAGAAAGTTAGGACTATTAGCCCAAAAAGAACCATAATCACTCACAACACAAGTTTTATGCCGGAAACGAAAGTGGTGAGACACGGTTTTCTAAGTTCCACTGCAAAAGAGCATTGCCAAATGGTGAAATGGCTAATATGCTTAGCATCGACCACTATACAGAAAAATTTAGCTCTGCATGAGACCAACAAATCTCTTCTTTCATGAATTAACATTTTTTGCTCAAGTCGTACGGTAACGATATTAACTTCTGGTATTTCGAGGACTAACTAGTACTCCTTTCCAGTCTCTGCACTGTGGCATTGTGTTATAGCCTAGTTATCAACTTATCGGACACAAGTGGCCGTCGAAAAATTTTCGTGACGTCGGAGTGAACCGCAGCAGTTTTCAGGGTTGCCAGACATCTTTTGAGAAATAAAGCCAAACGGGGTAAAAAAAGCCAAATTGTTAAAAACCATGAAATTTGTGCTTTTTCCATGTGTTACCATGTTTTCTCCAAGGTGGTCAACAAAGCGAACAGCAGTGTGACAGATTATGCTCACAACAATCTGAAATTCAGCCACTTTCAGTGCATCACTTTTGCTGCTTGAAGTCTTAACAACTTCGAAGGCAGTTTGTCCTGTTAGTGGAACTTTCCTCCTATGTTTTTAGGTTTTTTCATGATTCATCAAGTTACTGACTACTGTGCCTTAGTATAATTGTAGTGTGGCATAACTTGCAATGTGCATTTTCTGAACAATCACTGGCCTTCTTCAAACAAAGAAATGTCTTTTGCCATTACTATTGTATATCCGCACTTTGTCATAACTGCTCTTCTCCTTTGAGGGTGACATACCAATGAACGGCATTAGTTTATGGTGTTTAAGGGCAAGGCAACATGTTTGAACATTAACGACAATGACAACAACTGAATTGAACGAATCCTGTGTTTGGGAGATATGGGTTGCCAGATAAAGTTTGAGAAAATACACAAAGCACTGTCTAAGAAAGAAAGCTTAATAATAGCAGTTTTAAGCAAGATCTTTATTACAAAGCCAAGACACCAGTCTGATAGCATGTTCGAACTGCCTCCAAAAAAGCCAGATATTAGAGAAAAAAAGCCAAAAAACCAAACAATATTTTTGACGCCAACGACCTCTAAAAAAAAGCCAAATTTGTTAAATTTGGCGTCAAAAAAACACGATCTGGCAACCCTGGCAGTTTTAAGCAATTTGTAAATGTGTGGGAGCTTAACAGCAATTACTGCGTAACAATCAGATTCTCATATCCACGGACTTAAACTCATTTCAACCAGATTCTGACTAGTATCCGCTTGCCTGAAACTCAGTAGCACGGGCTGACTAACCTTTCTTATAGCGTGAGAAGGACGAGGTCTTGTAGATCAGGGTTGCCAGGTAGTCATAAGCACAAAAAGCAAAAAAAAAAACTTAAAGCCAAATTGCACCAAAAAAAGCCGAATACAAGATAAGTACACAAGGACACCTTTAAAACACCCAAACAAGCTTTTAAAAGGCAATGTATACATGTTTTGTGTACAAAAAGAATAAAGCTCATTCCATTGATAAACTTCTCGAAACTTTTGTTGGTCTTGGTGAAGAGTGACTTGAAACAGGATTGCCAGACATTTTTCGTAGCTTATGGCCAAAATCTTAATAAAAAATGGCCAAAATGGCTGTTTTTTGAAAACGTTATGGCTAAAAATGCAAAATGGTTATCTTATATAATCACAGGGGACACAAAATATTTGGAAGGTAGTGTATTTTTTGCCGAAAAAATCTGGTTGTGTCGAAAAACAAGTTTTGACCTAAAAACAGCAATTTCTGCAATGAACTTAAAATTGTGTGTCACAACTGCATTTATCTTAGTAAAACTTCCAAATATATTAAACTCTACTGTAGATAAATGCTTCAACTAGAACGGTTAGGAGCTGAATCTGACAGATATAGCTAAATGTGTCAGATTTAGCTAAATCTGCTCCGAAATACCTAAATCCAGTGTGTTTTTAAGTTTTTCAAAAGGGTGTCAACACCATTTTCCCTTCTATGTCTAATACTTTTAAGTGATTTTCACAAATATGCAAGTTTCCGTGCAGATATGCTTAAATTTTTGAATACGACATTTACTTTTGGCAAACAAACTAAAGACAATTTCATAAATAGAAAGTTTCAATGTAAGCCTACATACTCATTCATTCACTCATTTTGGTGCTAGCTTTTCCTTTGGGGAGAGTCGTGGGGGCAGCAGCCCTAGGAGGACCCGAAATACCTCACGATCAACAACATGCAATTTCAGAATTTCCACACCAACACGGGACCAAGCAAGGTCGGAGATATAGTCACGCCACCTGGGCCGCTTTCCGGTGGGTGTAGACTGTATCTCGAAGGACTTAATTCGCCATTCTTTCCTGGGACATTCTGGATACATAGCCGAACCAACACAGCTGGGATCTCTCGATTCGGAGAAGTGGCTTGACATTCCGTGCTTCGCTGATTTCAGACCTGTGCTCCTTGTCACGAAGTGTCACACCGTGGACTCTTCGCAAATATCCCATCTCTACCGTCTGTTCTTTTGTCAGTATTCTTTAAGTCGTCACCTAAGATTCATGACCACAGATGAGGATCGGAACAAAGACCGGTTTAAAAGTAGAAATATTTGCGTCTTCGAAAGCACCCGTTTCGTCACCACGGAGCAATAAAGCTCACGCAGAACCAGGGGCGGATCTAAGGGGGGACGACTGGGGCGATCGCTCCCCCTAAAACCTACGAAAGTATCTTTATTCACCATATTTTTTAGAATTCGGAAAACAACATTCGCGATATAAGCCCATTCCGTCGTCCATTGTTTTGTCACAGCAGCAGTGTTGTGAAGTATACTTCATCTCTCTTACAGAAGTGAACCCGTAATGAGACTTGAATGCCAAATATTACTGAAATCGCCCCCCTAAACTAACTGGTTGGATCCGTCCCTGCGCAGAACTGCGTTCGCTTTACTAAGCCGTGCATCAATGCCTTTGTTCTGACTTCCGTCACTCGTGAATACCACTGCAAAGTACTTGAACGTCTCCACCTGCTGCAGTGTATTTTCGCTCACGTGCAGAATACACTGCCTTGGGCGTCTTGAGAGACACAATACCTCAAATTTTTAGTGCTGATTTTCGTTCCTGCTTGGTCGCACGTAGCAGAAAATCGATCAAATGCGTGCTGAAGAACCTGTTGAGAAGATCCACGCAGGCGGTACCAATTCGTCCGCAAAAAGCAAATGATTTATCCTGCAGTTCCCAACAGTGACACCCTCTTCGACGCGTCGATGACTGGCTATCCAATTCATATAGACCAGGGACCTCCAAAACGTTTCGGAGAGGACCACATAAGCTATTGCAAACAATTCGAGGGCCGGACATCTTGCGTAATGTTATTTTTTCGGGACATGTTCCGTTCTACCAAACCAACAGATATTTCGTAAATATATTATTTTTTGATTATTGGCAAAATGCACTGCGGCCGGGTGAATTGGCTTCACAGGTCAGATTTGGCCCGCGAGCCGTTGTGTAAAGAGCCCTGATATAGACTGAAGAGTGGTGACAGCACACACCATTGCCGGAGTCCAACACCAAAGCTGAACGGTTGTGATTTACCTCCGTCGACACGGACACAATTTTCTGA
>JGI24159J19872_10006398_pt1 | contig 15337 bp, 7 predicted proteins | sample Ectturendosymbi4_FD_19872 | JGI IMG/M metagenome (IMG submission 19872) | reverse complement strand
CCCCCCCCCTTCTGGTTTTGCTCCCCCCTGCTGCTACATCCTGGCGACGAGCCTGGGCCAACGTATTGTGTCTTGTTGACGTGCATAAAGCTTTTCTTTGGCGTCAGCGAATTGTGAGATTATTATTACAGATAACGGAAGAAAACAATAAGTGAATCTTTTTTTGAAAAAAACATTTTCTCGTGCGTTTTTATGGACAGACCAGTGCAACCGTAATGGTTTGAGAAACAGTTTCATTTGCTGAACTTAGTTTTGAAATTGGGCATGACAATTATGCCAAGTTTGCTATATTGATTGAGTGACTGTTAACCGTTTTCAGTAGGAAACCGGCCATTCTACCAAAAGCGCAACTCAGTGATGTGGCCGTAGGAGAATATTAAAAACTACTAACCATTTATTTGTGTATCAAAAATTCGACGCTTCTATGCCAATGCATGTCATCAAACCTCTTAAAATGGTCTGCTTGGCGTTTCGAAATATACATTCCAATGTCGACACATTGCTTGATAAACTGCAAGGAGAATAAGGCAAATTTTTTCTGTTCATTTGTGGTAGCGTGTCAACTCTTCGCAACGACAATGACATTGTGTCTCCTGCAAAATTTCGACCTTACACCGCACCGAAGAAGCCTCGTTGCAGAAACCATCAACAGCAAACGCCGCACCCGGCGTGTCGAGCTTCTAAGCGACGCGTTGACTTCACTGTTAGCAACCCCAGTAAACGAGAATGGCGCTAACGGCGTGCTTCGCAGTACCGGGACTAAGTTGTACTGCAGGAGCGCATTATACGCTAATGCTCTTGCCAGTTGAATTACTGTAGTGTTGATTAGAGAGCAATAAAAATGGACGAAATCAACTGTGAAACTTGCGTTAGATTTTTCACAAGCTCGTTTTCGCCGCTTCTTTCGTGCATTTTTTTCCACTTCGTGCCACGTAATAAGTGCTGACAACATTCATGCGACCAACAGCCGACAGATTTCGTGAAGCACAATCGAATGCAGCTGGTCCGAATATACCCGAAAGGGACAAGGACTAACTCGAGCAACTACAACCCCCTGGAAATGTGGAACGCCGGATGTCAAATTGGTGGGTGAGGGTTCGTTGCAATGACGTCAAACCGAACTTTCTCGAAACGAGCAATTGCACTTGTTTGAACAACATCAACTGGCAAAGTCTGTAAATAAGATCTCATGTAAAAACTCCCTTATTTTCCAAGACTGCAGACATTTCAAAACTAAATCTGGACCATTCGTGTAAAAACAAGCATTGGAAACCACGCTGCATGCAGACCGTAGGCTCACATATCTTTTGCACCATAAATAAAGTATTTTGGAATTTAAAATGTTATTTTGTAACTCCACGCAACTATACTTACATCCACGGGGAGCTAGGTGAGCTAATACTAAACATGAAACCATAATTTATCAGTAACATGAAAAGTTTCTAATTCACCCACTGCGGTGAAAGGTTTTGATATTTTTCGTAAAAATCTGGAAAGTTTTCTCGTTTGACCGATAGATGCGGACGTGTCACCACTGTAGTTACGCCGTTGCATAAGCTAATGAAACGTAGGGCTGACATTCAATGAAACATGTGTGATTAAGATTGATATCAATACAAATATATTGTGTGGTTTACTGCAATTTAGGCGATAGGGCATCCCATGCAAGCTTTGTAGCCCGTTTAAGTTTGCTGACGCTCGATCGCGGCGGTTCGTAGTTGGCGCACATGACCATTCTGCTTTTCCATAAAGGGTCACATTCATGTAATTTATTAGCAAACTATTAACTATTATATCGCTGTCAAGTATCAAAAAGTGTTAAGTATTATCTAGTCAAATATTGAGTATTACATTATCTCGCTATTTTTGCCTGTGAATACTCAACACATCCGATACAAGCTTAGGTTATTGGTGGAAGTTGATCTTTAAATTGTTTTCCGATGCACACGTTTGGTTGTATTCATATTTGTACAAATGTACGTCTGTTGGTGATTCCATCTCAAAAGCTTGATATGATTGACATATTTGTACGAAACGTACGTTCCACAGCGACTGCTGCTTTGGCAATACAAAAGATCAAACAGATAACTTCCCAAATCATCTTATATTTTTAAGAACCCGAAAGCACTGCATCACATGGGATTATATCACATTTAGTTGCCTCGCGTATAATCGATAAGTGTATAGTTGTCGGGCAGTTTGCAAGTCTTCAGATTACTTACGAGGCTGCACGCTGCCTGTCTCTTACCGGGGAACAACGCTTAAACATCTTTCGACTTTCACTGCCTCGCGTGATCTCTTTCGAAAACTTAAGATCTTTCTCGATAAGAAAGCTTTGCCACACAATGTCTGGTTCTCATCTCAAGCAAAGACATTTTTTCTATATGCTTATCGACAGCGGCCTCATTTTAAGCGCATTAGTCTAGATGTCAGATGTGCTTTCGCATGTGAAAATGTTTCCCAGAAATCAGGATCAAGACAACGCAAGGATGCCACAGACGAATCTGATCGCCTCAGCTAGGAAATCGATTTCGCGTCAGCGACGCATCTTCAGTTCAGAAAATTTGTAAGCAAAAGTTTACATGTGAAATAACGAAAAAGACTGAGCAAGATCAGAGAAAGTGCACAGACTTCAGTAACAAGTCCGTAAAGCTACTATCATCAGAGCCAAAAAACAATTAACTCCAATACCAAAACGGCTGCCGGCGAGCAGCCCAATGAATGAGTCACCCAGTCTCCCAAACATCACAGTAAGGACCTAACATTTGTCTACTTCACTGTTCATAATTTCATCTCACTAAACTCGATCGCAGCCAAAATATGTTCACTGCCTCCACATCAGTCAACTCTGCAACAGCTCACTCTCATGCACTTCATCCTACGCAGCTTTGCTACGTTGGGATATTGAGTTCAGGTTTGCAACTTATCTCATCAGTCTTTGCTCACCGAAAATCATATTTCATTTTTAATGCTTTGTGAAGATGGATACATCTATTAACCGATTTCAAGAACTCAACGTTTTTATCAATTCTTCTTTCCCAGTGGCTCTCAATTACCAAACGGAGGGGTCGGAAACATATCTAAACCAATGCCGGTTTATGGATAACGGCGGTTGCGGTTACGTCCTTAAGCCCAAGTGCTTGCTTGAGGGTGACTTTAATCCGAAGGATGTGAACGAATCGTCGCAGTTCGTGGAGCCAACTGAGCTCGAGATTCGGGTTAGTGTCGGAAGTAGCATCGAATTCCTGTTTCGAGCTTTGTCAGTTTTCGTCGAGCGTCGCTCCCGAAGCCTAAAAGTCTCCGTCATTACAGTAGAAATTAAAGTCATCAAGCTATAACCACTTTGTAACGGTGACATTGCTTTTCTCAAATCTACATGATGTTAGCTATACCGAAAACGAGCTAATTTGCTCAAGGTTTACAGATGGAAATGAATATCTATAGTTGCATTGGGTTAAGCAGTCAAATATATACGGAAACGCCATCAGATAAACGAATTCCAACTGTAAAATGGTTCAAATGAAACTCCTGTTTACATGGATCCACTGCTTATTCCAAATGCTCTACTTGTGTCACGGGGTTTTAGTTATTCTTCTCAGTACTTTAGAACAACAAACTGAAGATTCTTTTCACCACTGACAGGTTATCTCCGGGCAGCAATTGCCAAAACCGAAATCTTCGAAGGATCGCGACGTAATTGATCCTTATGTCGTTGTTACTATTTTTGGATGCGACCCGGACAAGGTAAGAAGAACTGTATATTTTCCAACGCTTGAGCAAAGTAAGTATTTACAATGAAAATAAACGACGAAACTTCTATATTCTAAAAAACTTGAGAGAACTTCTATATTCTAAAAACTTAAAAGACATATTTTTTTCGGCGAATGAATCTGGTTTTACGTTATGCGCTTATGTTATATTTTTTTGCAAAATAAAAGAATTCGCGGTTTATAAAAACTGTCAATTCCTTTTTCCTTCAGCAAAATTGTACTTCCGTATTCCTGCTACGACTTAAAAGATTTATGTGTCACATAAAATATTTTAAATCTAGAACCACACGCTTTAAAACATTCCCGCTCCAGAAAAACGCTTCGCAATGTTTCTATGATCCACAACCTTAAAAATCTTTATTTTATAGTCCCAACACTCTTTATAGGCAGAAGTTAGTTTCAAAACACCATCAGAGGGACGATACCCCTGGTTTGTGGAAATACTGGTAAAAATGTGTAGGTTGTAGATAGCGTTTTATACGCCTGTTTGGTTTTCTGTTTTTGATCCAATTCGTCAAACCTGCTCTAGGCCCTTGAGGCAAGTGGCCTTGTGTCGCACAATGGCACATTGGAGGATAAGAGAGAATATACGCACTTATGAAAAAGAGGGTATCATGGGCAGGAGGTGCAGTCTTTAAAATCCACAAAATAACTTTATAAAAACAACCAAGATTCTGGTCGTAACTTTCGAGCTAGAGGTAAATATATTTTGCAACTTGAGTAATTTCTTGGCGCGTGATAGCCACAAGCAAATTTAATGAAGTTTTACCGTGGTAGTTTGATAGCTTGATGTTGTAGGCAACCTGAGGTGCCGTAGCCTTTGTTTCCTGCTCTAAAAAATCGCATTTTTGCTCGATTAAAAGCAATTTACTCTTTAATTTTCAGTTTTTCTTTTAAATAATGTCGCACCATTGTTTTGAATAGCCTGTACAACTAGTAGTGCTGTGCAGCTGCGCAGATATGATCGGTAGGTGTGATGACATTCGTTTACATGCTAACAAAACGTCGGCTATTTTTTAAGTCGTCACGTAAANCTTGTAATGGTAGGNTTCCTCAAACACTTCTTTGGAACTTAACTGCTTGACTTCATCACCTTGTAATGATGGCTAAAGCAGCTACAATTTGTCCAACCGAAATACCTCATTTGGCCGAAAATTATGTCACTATCTTAATAACAGCCGCATATTGGATGACTTGCTTTTTTTCAGTGAACTAAACTTTACCATAAGTTACTGAAAGCCTTCGAACCCCAACTGTAATTATAACGACTGTTTGGCAGCTCTAGTCACCCCCTGAGTGTGATATCATAGACACGTTTAGTGCCAATGGAACAACAGGGGCAGAAGTCAAAAAATGAGAAATCAGTGTCGCACCGAGGTGTCAACGGACACATGAAAACCTGCCAGTGCGCAGTACAAACCTGATAAAGTGGTACTAAGGACAACTGCATCGAAAATTTCAAATCTAAGGTCATCCAATTAATAACAAGTTGTTGTGATATTGTGCATACACAACAACGAAAACCTTTCAACTAGGCCGCATGCGGGCTGCGGGTTAAATATAGCTGTTTTAGTGCGTTTCCTCAAGCCTTCACAAGCGTCTTCCCTAAAAGCTTCAAACGTCTGGAAGTCTGCAACGTGAAAGCAAGTTAGTACTCCTCATATTCGATTCAAATTTAAGAACGTGCTGCCTTGCTGTTCAACAGNACACTGAATAGTGANTGCTGATGGGGTTTTTTGGCGACTTTGTCGGGAGTAGCAATTACGGTGCTATTGGACCGTGCTTGTGAAGGTTTAAATCAGGAGCCAAAGTTGTAATTTGTTGTTCGCTCGAAAAGTAAACAAAATGTGCTCCGTGTTTTCCTGCGTTGTCGACATCCAATTTACTTATTGCAGCAAAGACAAAAGACGTCTGTTGTTTCTAACAACGGTTTCAACCCCGGTTGGATTGAAGAAAAACCCATGAAATTCAAAGTGCTGCTACCCTCCCTGGCGTTTGCAGAGTTCAAAGTAATGGACAAAGACATGTACGGAGACGACGATCTCGTTGGCATTCGAACGGTACCTTTCACATGTCTAACCAATGGTGGGTTTTTCAAGATTTCTTCAAATTTGTAAGACTGTAATCGTATACATTGTTTAAATTACTTTCACAATACTATATGACACATGCTTGCTATTTAAGCAAACGGTTAACAAAAGACATTCAGAACATGTTTAACGATCTTTCAAGATAAAGAGAATTATCCGCAAAACGCTTAAAATTGTTCGTGTGTCGGTGCATGGTAGAAGACACGTAAAAGCGAAGGCTTTGCTCGATGTGCTGCTCTGGATGCCATTTACGCTGTTGGCCTGTATTTCTACTGAGGTAAACGTGAAAGACTGGCACGTTGATTGAAGATTGGTTGCACAACAAATGAAACTGATGGATGTTATAATTGTATAAAGTAATGTAGCATGCTTACCTCTGGTTCAAATAATTCCAATGATATATTTTGCACGTAAAGTAGTTTGATATGATAAAATTTAGTGCAATAGTTTTGGAATAAGAAGCATGAAAATTTGATCGTCTGATAAATGCCATGATGGTTCCAGTTCAGTCTCTACATTTTGTGGAATATTACAGCTGTAATCTGGATCTAAAGAAAAATGTACAATTCTTAATTTCTTTGTTTTATTCGGCGAATGTTTACAAAAAGTACTCAGCTAAATGTCATTGCCAATTTGCGGTTAACTGCAAAAAATTGTTTGTAATGGTCAAAGCAATTGTACAATAATCTTGAGATCAACCAGCTTCCACAATGATAGAATTCGTAGCTATGTGAAACGTTATGCGCTATCGAATCGATTACCGCGTATCTGAAAATTTCCTTCGGCCGTGTAGAGAATTTTAAAAGCAAGCCCCTACATTTAACGGTTGGCTTGCGTTTTACCTAGATCCCAAGATATCGATTATGTGGAAGAGTTCGGGTAAACTTCTATTTAACCATGCGTGTGGTAAAAGAATCTTGCACAGCAAGTTGGTAAGATTGAAATTCCCATCTTGTCGGCAAGCGTCAGTCTTAATTAGCCTCGCCTCTCCGACCGCAAAGCCAGCGGACGAGCACCACCGACGTCACCATTTTAAAAGCTGCGGAATTCGCTGCTATTAGCGCACACTTAGCAGTCGTGTAGGAACTCCCTCTCACTCACGTCTGCCCCTCACAATGGAAAGTCTTCTAAAATTTTTTTCAGGTATAAGCGGCAACGATAGCACATCAAAACTGGCACGAGCGGTTTTGAAGGTTTCGCCAGTGCAGGCGGAATTTGTTCTAAAGTCTCTTTCCGATTGCGCATGAAAATACTGCGGTTGCGTTCATGACTTGTCCATAGGACCATAGCACTGCCTGTAGATGCAAAGTGTAACCGTTGTAACATCGATGCCTGACTCCTGCAGAGCAACGCCGTTGTCCGCTTGACCTTTCGTATTGTTTGTCCCCAAATGCACTGGTCACGAGCGCAACGGGAAATGCCTTGTCTTACAGTCCAGGGTTTTTCCAGCACGGACTGAGGTAAACTGGGTGTATGGTAGTAACAAGGGTCCAGGATTTATTTCGGTGACAAATGTGCTAAACAAAGGCGGCTTCATCTAAGGTATTGTTTGCCACAGATCAAGCGGGGTGAAACTTTGCTGAGGAATGGTTCATTTATGAATCACCGCTTGCCACAGAACCAGTCGTCTTGAATTTTGTAAATATTATGCAAAGTTTTCTGTTGATGACCAACTGTCTGCGACTTGCTCTTTCAGATTGTTAGACGCCGCAAATAAGAGACGTTTGAGAAAGCCATAGAGTGAGATCATGAAGTGTGGTAAAAAACTTTGCGACCCTGCTCAGCCACGTAATTGTTTGTTGCGCCGATACCTCTTGTCTGCTGTGAAGCTGATCAAAAACAGCGAAACGTCATGTCGTACCGGAAGTTGACGTACACTTTCACTACTTCTTCCATCACAGGTTATCGACATGTTCATTTGGAAACTGAAGGAGCTCGTGGACTAAACCCAGCAACGTTGTTTGTCAATGTGAAAACACGAAGAGTTTGACTAGCTAGAAACAGCATAATTATTAATAACACTGAAATTTGTTGCGCCTCAGAATTCTTCGAGTTCTCTGTATTGTTGCGACAGATTTACCTACTTCATACCCTTTTTGCTGTGATTTCAAGAAAAAAATATGTTGTGCCTGTTGTTTCCTTTGCTGCTGTGTATAGCCAAACTTTCGTTATTATATCTACGTAACTGAACCTAAGTCTTAAGCCTGATGTTGAGTTGTTGTTGATTCGATTACAGACGCTGACGCTCTGTACGTGCGTTGTCTAGATTGACGAAAAGTGTCCATGCGTTTCTCATCTTCTTCTGGACAGCTTATGTATTGTCAAATAATCATGTAGCGATGACAATGACTATATTTGATTTCCCGAAACCAATCATTTTTCTGAAGCGTTCGCCATTTTAGCGAGTACAATGGCACCTGGTTCTTTCAATGACATCGAAGTTTTTATCAGTGATCAATAACGCATGTTTTTGATTGGAGACGAAGCAACATGAGTTGCTTATCGAGGATGATCAACCCTGCGAACCCAAGTTTTATCCGATCGTGAAGTAAACATTTCAAATCGTAATTTGACGGGTCCCGCAGGAACGGTTTCGAACCGCGTTGGGTTTTGAGCCGCGTGTGTTCAAAAAGACAGTTTGCACAGCTTCAAGTCTTCACACAATCCAGTTCCATAACCACGTTCCTGTCTATCAGGCCGCATGAACGCACCGGACATTTCTAAGTTTTAGTAGAATTTCTGGAGGTTTATTGAAATGTTCGCTACGGACGGTAGCACTGCTTTTTCCGGAACTGTTGCTTTGTGACGCACGTACAATTTCAGCTTGGTTTGACGAATAGAACGTGCAGAACCTGCAGCTTTTGTCATCAGTACAGACGTGGAGCACAACGTATTTAGCAACTCGCGCTGCAGCGTTCCATTTTTGTCTGTGGCCTTGTCAGTGACCCGTATCTCTGCGCAATGCGTTGGCCATAAATTCGATGATTGAAACGAGAAAAGGTTGTTGAAAGCTTCCATCTGAGGAGTTAATAAGAGCATTTCTCTTTTTCACTTGGTACTAAAAAATGTACGTATCGAGAAAGGCCAAGCGGGCGTTTACACTTTTCTTCTACAGAAGGGTGCGCAGCAGTGGGACAACGTTCCGAGTCGAGCACATTACCAGTTCGGTAAAATTAACCTTGCAAAATAACCTAGGTAAAGTGCTACAGTTCAACTGAATAAACAGTTTTCGACGAAACACTGTTGCTTATTTGCAAAACATCCGTATAGACTACCTTGCAGTCGCAGTCAGTTGCGTTTTTTAAAGCTGTTTTTAATTCCAAGGGTTTGCCAACAGCAAGTGAATTTATAACTACACAAATCATAGGCCTCGTCCTTTAAATGATTTTGAGCTCATTCATTCCAATTTATTCGAGAAGCAAACACAAAAAAAAAAACTCACAAAAATGAACAAGATAAGATAAACAAGTAATTGCACAGAATAGAAATAAACTAAAAATCATATTTGCATCTTACTGGAGTGCCTAATATAACCATTTGGTTTTCTAGTTAGTCCCCCGCTAGCCTAATGGTGAGAGTATGATATTAATATGGTTTGTACCATGTGAGTGGGTTATGACAGGGTTAATATTGGTTTAGGAAGTATAGTTTGTACTTCTTTTTGAAAGCATAGAAAGGTTGTACTTTTATATTAGGATTCAAAGACTACCAAATCTTAACTCCCATATAAGCAAAAGATTTTTGTCCAGTAGCCACTCTTTTCCTGGGAACTATATATTCTTGAGATGTTTTTGCCTAGTATTACATTAATGTATATTTTCCAACTTTGTGAATAAATTGTTAAAAACAGATGGTAAACAGCCATGCTTGAATTGACGCACTAATGTAGCTACTTGCAACTCAAAAATGTCGTTTAAGATTTAAAATTTTAAGCTGTGCACGTAGCATTTGCGTATATGAACTGCATGTAATCAATCTTATAATTTAATTCTTTATTGTTTTTATTGATATAAGTAAGGATGGTGAAGCTGATCCTCAGCTACCTATTGCATACTGAAAATGAGAGTAGACTAGACTATAATACACTGTTATTAAGGATTTAATGGGAAGGCAATGTCCAAGCATGGAAAGCGCTCCACAGGCTTTGGATATTTGTTTTTTTACTTGATCCATGTGCGAGCTCCCAGGATAGCTTGTTATCTATAACTACTCTCAAGTATTTGACATTCTCAACTTTGTGTATAACATGATTGTTAATGTTCATGTCAAAGTCCAGAGGTATTTTTTGTTTTGTAATCAGCATGCAATGAGTTGATGTAATTTAGAGATAGTTTATTATGTTTCAACTAGTTGTCAATATTATTTAGTTCCTCGTAAGCCTTTTTTCAGATCGATGACCAATTTTGCTGAAAAAGAAAGGACACTGTCATCTGCAAATAAAGTAGTTTTAAATTTTGAAACATGTGTAATATCATTTACATAGAGTAAGAAAAGTAAAGACCCTAGGTTTGGTCCATGACACCGCATGTTTTATTAGCTTTTTGTGATTGAATATCCTCAATACTTACAAAATGTGCTCGATTAGCTAACTAGTTCTCAATTTAATGGCAATCCTGTAGTAGCATTTTGTTTTTCTAGCTTTTGTAAAAGTTTTTGATGGTTCACAGTGTCAAATGCTTTGGAGAGATCTAAAAATATTGAGCAAGTTACCAATCCTTGATCTAAATAATGGTGATAGTAGTTATATATTTCATGAATAGCTAATTCGGTAGAGCGTAAGACCGCTCCCGGATGCTTGGCGCGAGAGGTGATAAGCTCGAAGCAATTCACGAGAAAGCAACAGCGCTCCTAAATGGGCAAGTAAAGCAGCAGAGTAAATTCCAGGGGCGGTGTTGTTGGAGATACATAATATTCCAGCTACCTTTCAATGCGCTACAATGATTTTTATCTTCCCCAGATCAAAAAGGTTTTAGCTAATCACGCTAAATTAGTCCAAAAATATATACGCCTAAGGTTATTTTAATCCAGTAAAATACATAAGCGTTCGAACAATGATGTAAAATGTGCGTAACTCTTCAATTCACAGACTTCAGTCAAGAAAGGAAGAATCTCGGGAACTTCGTTCGGATCGCCTAAATGACGTCAGAATAACTGCAATTATCATTTCCAACATGAGCAGCAGCACCACAAGAAGAATTCTAACGTACTCTCAATACGCCTTACCAGTAACATCTGCACAGAATTATTGCATGTCTACATTAGTACAATAAAGCTGTAAAACTAATAAGAACGGCTAACCAGATATCCCTGGAAAAACTTTCCAGCACTTAAACATCTTATGCCTTCCCAAAATTTATACCTTATCAGTAGGAAAATTAATGGACTCTTATTACAACAAACTGCTTTTTAACCATTTTGATGTCTATTTTATTCCAACCAGCTCTATTCACTCACTCCACATGTCTATTAAAATTAAATTACATTTTGTTTTTTGTGAGCAGACATGAAGTCCACCGTATAACCACACACACTCTGCATAACGCAGGTCGATAAAAACAGACAAAACAGAACGTTTTACAAGGCATTGGAGCCGGTGGAATCACAGAGTTAAGACACTTTTGCAACTGCATTGAAGGCAGAACCACAAGGTTACAGACACATTCTTAAGACTATTGTTAGCTAACACGTAACACTTGTTGCAACACTACTGCAGAGTAGTGCGCCAATTCCTAAAACTGGTCGAGTCCAGGTAAACTGCGAATGCGTTGTGACATGACACTGCTATGTCCGAGCACTCATTCACAAAGTAAGATGCGGTTGTAGTGCTCAACGAATAGGGACGAATATAAACAATCTGACTGCATCAAAGCACGCAACCATATGTTGTTAAACTTTCTGCATGTTTCGAGAAACAGGTACGTATTTTTTCGTAACAAGGCCTCAAAGGTAGGAATGTTACATTGAACCTGATGGCAACTAACACTCGTTCTCCAGGGCAGGTTGTATAGAGCACTGCATTCCACTGCTATACAAAAAAAGAGTTGTTTTAGATCTGTGAATTAATTTTGAATGTTTCGAGGTTGTATTAAAAAATGAACTCAGTTTCTCTCTATCACGTCAAGATTTTTTGCAATATCACATTTTGTGTTTAAAAAATGGCAAAAATTATATCCAAAAACTACAGTTACCCCCTTCAAATGATTGTCACAGCAAGGAAAATATTTTTAACACTTTGAACGCCATGCCACATTCCAAAACGTTCAGTTTTTTACGCAGATCGCTACACCACGTTTCGGAACGTCGCGCAGTTCTTGCACAGATCCTCAAGCCACGTTGCAGAATGTCTAACTACACAGGGTGGACGTGCGCTGCAGACAATCGTGGCAATCAACGTGACTCGACGCGCCAGACACTGTGGCGTTGAGTGTTAACTAATTGCTCCCTTTGTTAACACTGACAAAACCTGTTTCATCATTTAGGTTAAAAATGTCTTCAATGAAAAGAAAATACTCCAACAATCCTGATGTATTTTGCTACATTTGCGGAAGTTTTACACCAACAGCAAAAAAACAGTCTATCGACGACTTTGTGTAAAGAGCCTATTTTGCTGAGTTTAAAATCAAGCTTAGGGATTACGATAAAGCATGGGTTCCACATAAAGTCTGTACAAGCTGTGCGGAAACTTTGAGATCATGGTCCCATGGAAAAGATAAGCACCTTCCTTTTGGCATTCCAAAGATCTGGAGGGAACAAATAGACCATGTTGCAGCCTTGCAGATCGTTACCTCTGAATGGTGAATGTGAAAGGCTTCAATAAGAAAAATGAACATCTACTCCAATATCCAAACNTCAATTCAGTTTTGAGGCCTGTTCCTTATGNTGTGGATGCACCCAAGCNTGTATTCAACAGCCTTCCCTATCTTGAAGATGACACACTCAGATATTCTTCAACTTCAACAGAGAACGTCATGTCTGTCGATAGTTTTAGCAAAAGTTGTTGGTTATTGCCTGCCTCTTTATTTGACCAAGCTGAAATAAATGACTTAATTTGTGATTTGAATCTACCCAAACAATCATCTGAGCTGCTGGCATCAAGATTACAAGAAAAGCACGTGATTCATCCTGGAACCAATACAGTCACATTTTATCGAAACAGAGAGCAAGAATTTTTTCACTTTCAGTTATGGTCTGTTATATTTCCATGATCTAGAATCCCTCTTAGAGGCAATGGGTTTGACACAATGAAAAGATAAAGAATGGAGACTTTTCATAGATAGTTCCAAGCGAAGTCTTAACTAAATGTCCAATAGGGATACATACTTATATGGCAATAAATATGGATCCATACCTATTGGACAAGTAGGGAATCTTGAAGAAGAACATGATACCGTCAAGATGGTTCTGCAAATGCTTTTCATCTGTTGTACACATTTTTTTGGAAAAGTAAATCATCGAACTTCTAAGATTTGGTCAATGAGTTGTTGGCAAGTTACCACATGTTGGGATGCAACGTGAGCATCAAGCTGCATTGTTTGAAATCTCATTTAGACAAATTTCCAGATAACTTGGGTGATGTCAGTGAAGCGCAAAGGGAGTGTTTTAACCAGGACTTCAAAATTAAGGAGGAGCGTTATCAAAGATGGAGGGACACTCACATGATTGCAGACTATTGCTGGAGCCTAAAACCAACCTGCCCCAGTGAATCACATGACAGAAAATCACTGAAACACAGATTTCTAAGTTCTTAATTGTAAATCATGATTTGACTACTCAAAATTGCTTTGTTTCTTTTGTGTCTGAACACCATCCAGTTTTGATTTGAAAATCTGTAGATGTACATAGGTTTAGCAGAAAGCAAATTTTTGGAGGTGCGAAGGATTTTTGCCCAAATTTTCCCAAACTATTCCGAAAAGTTTTGTGGGACTTTCCCTACAAAATCTCTCTACAAAGATCAAAGATCATGAAGGCCTTTTTATGGTATGACCTCCAAAAAAAGCTCTTCATGTGTTTTTCTGGAAATGTTGGGCGCCAGTTTTTCAAATCAAACAACGTTGGCCGCCATTTTTGCCCAAATTTTCAACGATTTTGCTCGGATTTTCGACAAATCAAAACTTTTGGTGGTGCGCTTGCACCCCCGCCTCCTTTACCACTTGATGCACTGTAACATGAACGTGTTTTTTTTCTGTAGTGTGACATTTTGTCTGCCCATTTGTGCTCAAATTGTAACCACATAGTGACAAAGGAATTAAATTTGAATAAGCATGGATCTATTTTGACGCATCCCCTTTGCTCTTAGGTAGGCCTATACAATTTTGTAAAACCACTGGTATGTTGTTGCACAAAACTGTGACGTGATAGACCAAAACTGACATCAGATATGAAATCAACGCCCTGAAAATAGTCCAATTTAGTTGAAAAAGTTGAAACAACTAAATGTGTGTCTGCCTGTGATTATAGGCAACACGCAATCTCTGTTTTGAATGAGAATAAACAAAAAATGAGACAGCTACCTGGTCTCGACCAGCTAGGAAATTAGCGTCCTACTCTGCAGCAGTGTTGCACCAAGTGTTACGGGTTGGCGAACAGTAGTGTAACTGTAAAGAATAGGTCTGTAATCCTGTGGTTCTGTTAGTAGTAGATGTCGATGTAGTAGATGTCTATAGCGCCTCATGCACAAATAGTCAGAGACAGTCCTTACGAAAATACAGCTTATCCTTAGTTAACAACGTCCTCAAACATGTGCAGAAAACACAAAAATCATTATTGGTTTGCCTGAGCACAGAGCACCCTAGCATTTGTAACCATGTGCGTCAATTTTCCTGCGAAGCACCACCCTCCAATCGACACACTAAATTGAGAACATGCGCTCACATAGCTTACACACGCAGTTCTAAAATGCGATGGTCTTAATCAGGCGCGCAACCGGGGGTGGTCATTTGCCCCCCCGAAATTTTCAAAATATTGCATGGCAATTTCGACATTTGTAGAAACTTTCAAAGGATAAAGAAGAAATTTTATATTCTAAGCATTTTTAAGAAATCTTATTGGAATTTAACCACAAATATGCTGGAAGCGTCAAAACTTGGTAGATAGTTTAAAATGTTCGTATTTTCTAAGGCATTTTTTATCTATTTTTTCGTGTACTATTTTTGTTAGACAGGCCTCAATTTACCCTCATGAAACTTTATAACATTAGGGTTGACTTCATCATAAGTTTCTGTAGCCCTGTGTCAAGCGAAATTTCTGACCTATATTTTTTGCCAGTTATTTTGCTTCCCAGAGTAAAGGAATAAAGTTTGGCGATTACTTTTCTGATGTGTGTTGCGTAAATTAAAACTTTTTGGTTAGATGTCAGATACTCACAACAAGCTACAGTACGGGAATAAGTAAAACCAGTGAAAAATATTGGACTTTATCTTAGACTTCAAATATTTTTCTTTTTCTATGTGTAGCATAAATCCTAACCCGACACACTTA
>JGI24159J19872_10006396_pt1 | contig 15340 bp, 8 predicted proteins | sample Ectturendosymbi4_FD_19872 | JGI IMG/M metagenome (IMG submission 19872) | reverse complement strand
TGTGCAAGTTTGAATCATCGCAAAAAGACGAAAGCAGATGGCAGTCAACTGATTCCTCGAAAGCATACAGAAACACTAGTGCTTTTAAGTGCTGCTAGTAGTAGTAGTACAACAGTGTAGGCTACTTGATGTATTATGTACCGTACTGCATACAGGTAGACCTGTGTGTGTTTTACACAGTGGATGTGTATGCTGGCTCCATCCATGTGCTTTCAATAGTAGCATGTGAAAAAAGTAAACAGCGTACATGACAGTCGTTGCATCTACTCAACTGGTTAATAAAATCAGTGGTGAAGAATGTTGTGATGATGGCAGGCAAATGTTTTTTTATTTATGGATCATAATGGAATCAAACTGCAACCCTTGTCACTCAAATTATATCACTTGTGTTTACTTCTAACTTAGGAATATGACTTCTTCATGCTTTGCATGTCTCCCTACTTTATTTTCTGAGCATTTGTCTGAAATGTATCATGTTAATTATTCAATTCAGTTTGTTACTAATGCCATGGGGTTAGCCATGGGGGGCATGATTATTGAGTCCATACTTTCTTATTGTATTTGGGTGATTTATCCATTGAATTGAACTAAACACTAAGGCTGGATGTTGTATTAGTGAACTCCTATTATACCATTTGATGTTTGCTGATAATATTTGTGTGTTTTGTCCAAGTGAATTGTACATATAATTTTGGTTCAGGTCTCTATACAACCTGCTGTGGTGAGCGAGTGTTAGTAGTCATCAGGTTCAACGCAACATTCCTATCTTCGACGCTTTAGTTCATTGAAGAAAAATGTGTACCTCCTTTTTGAGCGATGCAGAAAGTTGAATGACATGTGGTTGTAAACATGTTGTTTATATTCATCTTTAGTCTTTGAACACTACAACTGCAGTGCTCTGACGTTACAGTCAGTGTTTATTTAAGGGTGTGTGCCCTGTGCATGCCACATTACTTTCATACTTTACTTGGCCTTAACCAGGGTTGAATGTCCTATTCTGGATGTAGTGCTGTACCAAGTATTATGGTTAGCGAACAATAGTGTTAAGAAATTGTCTGTAAACCTGTTGTTGTTCTACCTCAAACGCCGCTATAAAAAGCATTCTGTTGTGTCTGCTTTTATCAATATGTGTTGTGCAAAGTGTGTATTTTTACTCTATGGACTTTGTGTCTGTTTCAAAACCTTTTGTAAACTAACTTTAATCAAACATGGTGCTGCTTTTGGTTGTATAGGCGTGAAAAGAAAACTCATTAATCAATTAGTAAACTATTTGAAAGTTAAAACTACGCACAATTTATTTGAACCTTGCTTCAGACTTCTGAAAAATTTAGGCCTCTTTAAGAAAAGATGTGTCTTTGTTCTGTGTAATCTGTAATGTTATGGTTGCTGCACTGCTCTCTGCCTTATTACCTCTATTTTTTCGTTACTCACCTATATGTATGCCTTACCTATTCATCTGTACATACCTTGACTCTTCACCCATTGCTTGCTGACCATCATCTGTGTTATAACTCATCTTTTTATTATACTGGTATTTTCTTATTTTACGTATTTCTGTGTTTTTATTGTTCTGTGTTTGTTTTTTTTATGACTGCCATTGAATTGATTGTTTTCTTCTTTTGGGCTTGCCTTTGTTTTGTTTTACCGTTTTGATTTTTTCTATGGTTGACTTCACTTTGTCTATACTTTAGGAAAATCTTTGACCATTTTACTATTCTCTGTCTAGAAATTACCTACCTGCCATGTTGCTGTAAAGCTAGGTATTATAAATTAAAATTTTCCTACTTGTCAAACCATAACTTTACATTGTAACACAGTCTTCTTTTGGTTCTTAGTGTGTACTTTTGTTGAAATCCTGTCTAGAAAGGAATTATTATGCATGGTATATGGTATGCCTTAAATATGATTCTTGTTTAGGCCTGCTTGCATATGATTTACCTATCTATGTCTTGATGCAATAGCACTAATATATCATGTTATCCTGAAGTGTTAGCAGAAAGGCTAAAGCAAGAGCAGCGGAAGCAAACAAACTCAAGATAATGTTGTTATGATTAATACAAATCAAAACGAAAGTTGCAACAAGCTAGAAAATAATCTTCATAAATAATTACTTTCACACTTGATTGTAAACTATCTGATACCAATTATTGAGCAACACCCACTTGTGACTGAAACATGTCGCATTTCACCTGTGTAAGCATTGCTTGCCAATTTTAGGACTGAGGATGCATAGTGTAACATTAAATTGATCCCTTATTTTTGAAATTTTGATGATGGATTCAAACCTGTTGCGTTTGTGGAGACTAGTTACTTGTATACAGATGTGGTCCCTTATGAGATATTTAGATTTTAGTGGCAACTTCGACTGTTGCTGTTTACCGATAAATGGCCAGACCTTGTTTTATGTTAACTAACAGCCTTAAGACTTTAAAGTGGCAATCAGTTTCCATTTCTAAACAGCAAGTGTGGTGTATAAGCCCCAAATGATCACTTCTTATTTTCTATTACCTCTTAATTTGAGCAACAGATGGCCATTTTCTTCCATTGTTTTGTCATGAATTTTGTTTTTTAGGCTTGTTTGAACTTCCTCATTGATGTTCCATTTTATCAGTATTAACCTGTAACATCTCTAGATTTTATAGTTATCCCTAAACATTTTTAATTAAAAATTATCAAATTTTATCAATCAATGTAACCAATTCTTTCAAATCCATTTAAGAATTTTTATCAAGTAATGTAGTTCAACTGTTACAACATATTTTTATCCATCACTACTTGATGCATCTATTTACATACTCTGCTTGTAATTGAAGTTGGTTTAGGTAAAATGCATAATTTAACATTTTTTTGCAGATTTATAATAACTTGATACATTTGTACGAGCACTGCAACCTTGAATGTTGTTTTCTTTTAGGAATTGAAGTACAATGCAGCATGATGATGTAAGTTTAAATATCTAATCTATTTATTGTAGTGGAAAGAAGTTACTTGTGTTTTGTACAAGTAAGTCAGGGAAACAAGATATGCTATTGGCTGACTCTTGGAATTAAGTGCTTTAGTTTAACGTTTGTTTTAATGCACTGGTGCTGGTGCTTAATTTCACACCAAAGTATTTGAAAATGTCTTGCAAACTACTTTAAGACAGGTTGTTTGATGTAAAAGGCNAATATGTACTGTTTGAAATTTTACTTCAACAAGACGTAAGTCTTTGCCATTGTAGTGCACAACAGTAAATTGCAGTTAAAGTCATGGAAAGTGTTCTGAGTGGTTATGGTAAGTTTTAGAATTACAGTATTTTTGTCCTTAGTGTTAGGCAATCACATTCACATTGGTCACAAATCACACACACATATTGGTCACACACATATCACACACACACACATTGGTCACACACATATCACACACACGCATATTGGTCACAATCACCTGTAGGCCACAGGCAAATCACATTGGAATAAAATAAATCAATAGAAATCTTTTTTATGTTTATTTGTGGAATCATCCCAAAACATCTGATTCAGATAGATCAACTTAAAAAAATATTAGTATTTTGTCAAAACTTGAGGATTTTACTAGTATTGCCTGCAAGGATTTCTGTTGGATGATTGTATGTTTTTAAACAACATTGCAGGTTTTGTGGGATGTCATTGGGAACACAGGCCATTGTTCATATAAAATCAAGTAAGTACCATGCTTCTTGCTTCAATTTTTTTGAGTTAACGTGGTTCACCTGCTCGCAATTGAACCACTTGAATAAGAATATTTACACATTTATCTGTACTCATTTATGAAGAAATGTGTAAGCCTAACCATTAATATGCAATTGTGAAATTCATGATATGGCATTCATGTGAATAAATTTAGAAGAGCTTAAATTTAGTCGAGGGGATATATCTATGGCTATTGTGCAAGTGCTTGTTAGTTCGACTCTCAGCACTGCTTTCATTTTCCTACTGAACGTGACACTTATGGGAGCACATTTTATGTACTTTTTTAAAAGCTTTCTGTAGCTTTCATGGTTTACCCCTTTGGTTTATGCTTTAGGTTCAGGTTTTAGGGTTTACATTTGGGGTTTATGGTTTTACATCATCTGACAAGAACGATGTGCTCATTCAACTGTATCTCCTTGTCATTTTACCATTTCTAATAGCAAAATAAGCACTGCCAAACATTTATGCAGACCACAACAAACACATATTTATTAATATCAAGAGCTAAAATGCTATACTGTGCACAAAAGCAACAGATAAGCAAGATTACCCAGACCTTTTGCTGGATTTCAGTTCTCAGTAAGTATTAATGTCATTTATCCAGCTTACCTGCACTACAAGAAGACAGCGGAGTGAGTTGCTTCTTTAAAGAAAGTGTAAATAGCTGATATGTACACTCATAGTGCAACTGAATCGCATGTTTATAATTGGAATTTAATCCATAGCAGATTATGTTATTGCATAAATTTTACACAAGATGTGGTTGTTCATGGGATTTAAAGTTTCAAAAATAATGTGAAATTCTGTAACTCTGCAATGCGTAATATCATCGACTAGTCAATTTCTTACTGCACCAGGATGAAAAAGTTGATTAATATGAAAATGGCTGTGTCAAAAGGATGGTAATTTACAAAAGCGTTTATGTAACTTAGATTTTACATTATTGTTGATTGAAAGTGTATTAAAAGCAGTGCTCCTGTGTTGCTGGCTGGTTAACTGAGCACTGCAAAATGTTCCAGGTGGCACTTGAAAATCTTGTACTTTGTTTATTTATGATGAAAAAAACAAAGATGGATTGTAAACTGACAGAAAGGTCTTCAAATTAGATCAGAGGAAGTTGATTTTTCAAAGAACAGCTTCCTATAAACAAATGATTCTGATAAAGCAGGGGTGGCCAGCTTGTCTTTGACTGGGATTGATTAGAAAATTTCTTGATAACTCATGATTGACCAGTCGGTAATAAAGTCACAAGTACAAAATGTCATAAAACACTACATTTTCATTTTTTATGTACTTTTTGAAATATTGATTGAAAAATGTTCTTTCTTGGTATCTTGGCAATTCATTGCAAAATTGGCGTGATCGACCAACTGAGACTCGGCGATCTACCGGTCGATTGATTGATATGTTGTCCACCCCTGTGATAAAGGATTGGTGTAATTAACATTTTCCGCAGGAAGTGAAGCTGAAAATTCACTGTCTGAACTGCATCTACTTGCATCAACTTTTGAGCAGTTGAATGAATAGTTTGATTTTAGATAATACCTTCAATACTAATCTTCCTGTGTTGGTAAGGAATGTTAATAACTTCAACTTACACTTTATTTTTGTGCAAGTGAGATCCCATATACGTGAAACTTAATCCTGCTCCATCGTGCAACTCGGATTTTGGGCTTGTAAAAAATGGTTTTATGTCTGTTCAATGTGGAGACAATAAAACTACTGCCAACACTGTAACTATACTGCTCATAATATACTGTACTACTAATAAAACTACTGAAGTTAGGATTTTCAATAGCACCTTTGTTTTGACAGTTTTATTTTATTTCAATATTTAATTCTATTTAAAAGTAAAATTTTTATCAACATGAACATTTTAGGTTTTGACTGTTTTTGAACATTTCTGTGGTGTCATCTGTGGTTCATTGCTGTTGACAGAAAAATTCCTCACTTGTTTTTATTATTTTTATTATTCAGAGCACGGACTTCAAAAACACAGCGTTTTTGCAAGAATGAAAACAATGTCACTGGTCTGTGCAGCAAAAATTCTTGTCCTTTGGCCAACAGTCAATATGCCACTATTCGTGAAGAAAAAGGTGTGAAAATGTACTTTGATCTGTGTTTTTATAAAGTCAAAGCAGTGACTAAGTGTCACTGTCTGCCTATGCATCAAGGAATTACTTGCTACATATTAGGTTTTGTAAGAGATAGTGATCTTAACTAATGGCTCAAGGAATATTTACTATAATTTGAATATTTTCCAGGTATATGTTATTTGTACATGAAAACAATTGAGCGGGCAGCGTTTCCCGCTCGTATGTGGGAAAAAGTGAAACTATCAAGAAACTACGAAAAAGCATTGCAACAGATAGATGAAAACCTTGTGTATTGGCCATATTTTCTTCGTCACAAGTGTAAACAACGTTACACTAAAATTTATCAGTATCTGATCAGAATCAGAAAACTAACACTGAAAAGACAGTAAGTATAAGTAAACATAAAAATTGTTTGAATTCTTTGCTATCAGTTTGTGTGTGCTTGTGTAATTACCGCTTGCTGAAACCAGTATTATGTATGGCCTGATTCAAGGAAATCAAATCTCGGTGAATGTGATGTCGTTGACATTTAACACGCTCATTGAAACATGTGTCTTCACACTCTGTTTACGTTGGTATTTAATATTAAGAAATCGAAAGTCGTGCTGAAAGTTTTATAGGTATTAAGGTTATATGGATTACCGGTATTCGCATTAATTATTTTCTAATACATGTGCAAGCGTGTTGTTCTTCAATTTAGGAAGCAACTTGTTTCGATCAACAAAAAAGTTGAGCGTCGTGAAGCTAAAAGAGAGGTGGGTAGTTGGTATGAAGCGTTTGTAGTGCAACTTTTACCGATATGCAGTAGTTTTCCCGACGCTGTTGCTGCATTAGCCATGATTTGATACAACCACAAACCAGTAGTTCTGCTCTGCACCCATAAAATAGGACGTAGATTGCAGTAATTGATGCATTTAATTTGATCGTATTGTAAAATGTGGAAAGCAGTATTTTTTTCTGTGTTGCAAAAGACCTGAAGTTGGTGAAGGGCTTCACAGTCCAAAGTGTACATGAGCGGTTTTGTAGCAGTTCTATAGTTGCCTATTCTTGTGTTGTTCTTGTACAGCAAAAAGCTCTGGTAGCTGCGCAACTTGATACGGCAATTGAAAAAGAGTTGCTTGAACGTTTGAAACAAGGAACATATGGAGATATATACAATTTTCCCGCAACTGCGTTTGATCGAGCTATGGAGCAAGAAGTAGACTCTGAAAGCGATTCGGAGACAGTTAAAGAAGAAGAATCGGAGGTAAATCAGAATTGAGATTATCAGCATTTACTGAAGACTGCGTCGTACTGCGCCGATAGATTTTAATTGAAAGTTTGAAATGAACATTTCCTCAAGTTTTTGTGTTCGTAGCGTCATTGTGCGTGAAACCAAGCACTCAACTGCAAAACTTACTCCAACCAAACCTTCACAAGCTACTGCTTGGTTTAACGGGGTTTAACCAGAAATCTTAGTTTTACCAATAAAATCACTTATAATTAATAATTTATTTAAACCGGTGTTTTTCAACCTTTTTGCTGCAGCGGAACCTTCCGCAAATATTTGCGTTGCTCATGGAACCCTATGCCAAGGGTCCGCAAATAGTGGGCCGTGACCCAAATTTGTGTCACGAGACCTTCCACTCTGGGTCGTGAAAAAATTTAATCTTACATTTTAAATTTACCATTCTCATTACACAGAATAAATACAATCATTTACTGTTTTATGTGCTAAGTTTCACACAATTTCGTGCAAAAAATTGCTACTGTCAATACTGCTCTTGAAATTGATATTTAAGTGTAAAGTATTTTCCACAAAATTATATGCTCACGAAATGTTTGTGTCGCGAGAATTTAGAACTGTTTTTCAGGTTCGCGACAAAAAGTATTTGCGGACCCCTGCCCTATGCAATGACCCCTGCCCTATGCAATGACCCCTGCCCTATGCAATGATCCAAGTGTCTGTCCGACTTTCTGCAGTAAACGAATTTCGTCCCAGGCAATTTCGGTCTGTTTCGGCGGAACCTCTGGCAGCCATTCGCGGAACCCCAGTCGAAAAACACTGCATTAAACCGAGTACATACATGGCCTAAGCCGTCGCGTTCGCGACGGCAACCTCCGGCCCGACAAGCAATATCATCCGGCCCGTAGCCCCTTTACAAATTGTAGTAACTGTATTGGTCGCCCAGTGGTATGATATTTTATGAATCTGCCCTCCTTGCAACTTCTTGTACTGCATACTTATGAGACACTGCACTGTGCTATAAATGTATTTTGGGCTTACGTTGTGAACTGTGAAAATCAGGAGCTAATCTGATTAAAATTCCCAAGTTTGATCAGCGTCATAAACAGCAAAGGGAACGGATTTGTTGGTGGAAAATTAGTAGGCCTATACGGTCCGTCATACCCTGCAGAATTTGTGTTTGGCCCGCGACTAGGAAAAGGTTGCCGACCCTGGTGCATAGTTTCGTCACATCTAACATTTTGCAAACCGTGTTTCTTAGTCCACCTCCACCTACTGTGCAGTTTTCAAACGCAGTAATTGCGTTTATTGAATCGTGTGATGTTTTCACACTCGCTGTATAGTTGACTTGTCGTCGCTTGGTTTTTGGTGGTCTGTGGACCGGTTGGCACATAATGCAGCTTCTGTGTCCATGTGGATTGTTGAGCTCTTAAATACGATTTGTTTATACGTGTGGCAGAGTTTTTGATGGTCCATCGTAGGGATCGGCAATTCAGTGACCTCTTAAACGTCTTGCGTATTTCAAGCAGTTGCGAAACACCGGTGTATATGGAAAGTTGTCTTTTTTAACAGCCTTGCAAAAAAACTTGTTGACATGACTGGTGATCCCAGAGAACAACAGTGGTTGCGCCGTCCTCGTCTTTGGCAGTGGTCACAGAAAATGCTGCCAGTTTTCGGCCTGTGTGCGAGCCTGATCCGTCTCACGCGTGTCTTACCAGTGGATCACGGTCACACCCAACCTACTAACTAGTATTACTGCCTGCCACTAATTCGTCTTCCCGAATATAAAGCACTCAGTGCTTTTCCGAATGCTCGCTTTCTGTTAGTTTTGCTAACCCCCTGAAGTGTTATTTCTCTTGACCGACTTCTTCCAAACTGCGCTGTGATTTTTGTTTGTTCTACACATAAGACAACATCAATATAATCCATTTTTGTCTGTGTCATGGAGATCCTACTACAGTATAATTCACCTTTTACAAGATTGGCTCAAAAAGCGTCTCACCTTGCTCTGGATTATGCTTTCATGTTACTGCTATACGCTGGGTTAATCTGTGAATAGTGAACCGACCTAGTCTTTCCCTAGGCTATCGTATATTCTTTAATGTTTGAATAAGAACTGATGATGCCTACTCTGCAGACGAAATATGTACTCTGATAAAATCATATTGTTTGATTCCTACCTGTGAAAGGATTCTTTTCGATAGATGGTGATATTCTGCAATAAAAAATACACATATTCAGAATAATTTACTATTCCGGAATAGCTGAATCGAATCCATATACTGAAATATATTCCTAACAGTTTATTATTCACAAGAACACAATCAAATTAGGAGTATATAGCAGCGTAATATATTACGACTTTGTAGATGTCCGCCAGTTAAACGAGAACGCAGCTTGGTAGCAGTTGACTGACCCCACTCTGGAAAAGATCTCCCAGAAGACGTCACTCATAGCTAATTTCTTTTACAAAAGCGACCGCTTCAGCGTTGTTGCTTACCAGCCTGGCGTGTCTGCGTGTTTGATTGTACTTCAGATAGTTTGTCACTTCTATTTTCTTCGATTGTTCGTAAGTTGCAGTGCAAAGGAACGACGTAAAAAACGAGTGTAATGCCGCATTATGCACGCCGTTTTTCTTCGTTTTCGTCACTCACTGACATCGCAAGTTATCAGTTGTGAGAGCAAAACAAGTGCAACAGTTATTTGCACTTGTCACACAGAGATACAGGTTCATTACCTGTTATCCGGTTTAAAATGGCATTTTGGATTAAGGTGGTGCACAGAAGGATCCGAATCTCAGGAGTAATTCGCTTTAGAGTGTCAGGAGTGGTCTGCAAGCGCCCATCGCCGCTTGCTCTGTGCCGTGGACCACGCGGCTACTTACTTGGTGAATGCTGCATTGGTTGCAGGCCAACGGCATCATCTTAAGTGAAGCTGCGCCCAACCATTACCGAGCACGAGGCTGGGACCCGACCAGGATTCGAACCCTACCTACCAGCTCTGTGACATGCGCTTTATCCCCACATAGCCAGTATCCGGATTAATAATCCGTACTGAATTGCCAATATTTGCCATCGCAAAAAGTCAAGGGTTTGCTGCTGAATTTTTTTCGTATTTAAGTATGAACCACCGCAAATCTAGATACCCACCCTTTCCTGTAGTCGGGCAAAACTAAGTGTCGAAGTTATATTTGAAACAGCATACCGCGACAAAACACCAATCTCATATGCCACCTGTTGAAAACCTTTATTAATGGGTGTTAATAGAACTTGCAGAAATATGTAGTATGATGCCGGTTGTTTTTTCTAAGCAGACATTGAGAGAATAATTTCTATGCCATATGAATTTTTGTTCTGCAGCTTTCAAAGCTATTCGAAACACAGTGTACCTACACCACCAATATATACTCTTTTTTAACCCCAGTCACTAAGGTCAACATACTGTAGTCTGGCATTTCTGCGCCAATTCCTTATTTGCAACTTGAACTAATTGCTAATTCGAACGACGCAACAATAACTACGTGCTAATCCATACAGCGAAGTCGTTTGATTGCATTTTTATTTGGTTGTAGGCGTTTGTGCATTTGTATCTTTCTAACTGCAACAGTTACATTTGGCTCGTGATGTAGGTACTTATTACAGCAGTGACTTTCGTATTTGGTAAATATTTCTCCCGCGTATTGTTTTTTGCGAAACGTTACTAAAAGTTCTATTGCCTCAGGATGAAGTGGAATATGTCGCTGCGGATGATTTTGAAGAGTCGGATACGAGCGACATTGAGGTATGTGCAGGGCTACCATACCGTCCTTGTTTCTAAGATTTGTCCTTATTTTGCAGTACTACGTCTTAGAAAATATTACTGTCATTATTTCTAAGAAACATCCTTATTTGTGACTTGTGTCCTTATTTTTTCTTATTTTCTGCAGCGTAACACTTTTAAATAAGCAATATCTGATAGACAAACAGACCATTTCTATCTCGATGTAAACATTTTGCAATCAGAGTTTTGTTACGTTATAAAAATAGTAAAATCTTGCAGCACAGAACAGAGTTGTCACGCACTATCAAGCATTGTTAGCACTGTACGCTGTCTTACTCTGTTTAGGGTTCTTAAGAAAGCTGGTTTTGTAGCGAAGGTTTAGCATTTAATTGATTCAAGAAATAAGCACGCGAAAAAAAAACGTTTCCGTGACGATTAAAGCAAGAAGTCGAGATTAAGACATTCTTAAAGCAAATGGTTCCTGGAGATAAGTAGACAAAAATGTAATCTGATGTTAGTCGTGCAAACAGAAACAACTTTTTCTTTTTAGGTGGTAAGATCAAATTTTCCTAGCCGTCCTTATTTTTGGTTCTAGATCGATGGTAGCCTTAGGTATGTGGTTTGGGTCTTTCAGAAAATTGCTTGTGTGTAGCTCTTTCGTGACATAAAAAAATATGAATCGTTGGCAAAAGCGAGTGGACGCGTTAGTTTGGCACCACGAGGTATCGTGCTGGTCTTCGGCTCAATAAAACAACAGATTAAGATCCAGATAGAATGCTTGATCTTTGCCAATGTATTTTGCTACTGCTTATTAAGTTAAAAAATACAACTTTGTACGAACATCGAGCTTCTACCGGTAAACCTTTTCAAACCACTTGCTTTCGCCTCATTATAAAAATGCAAATCCTTGATGCGTGAGGCTGTGGGTAGTGACCGTGGTGCACTTCCAGCATGGTGCATGTGCGAAGCGTTTCTTTGTACTGAGCTGTCGGGTCATGCTCTTAGGACTTGAACGCGTCAGCATCGAGCGAAGAAGAGTCGGAGGAGGAAAAAGAAGTAAGTTTAAATGTGAAGCGAAAAAGACCAGCCGTTGAAGTCGAATACGAATGGGAAGAAGATGCCGCTCAACGAAAGAAACTTGTCAACTGATGCTGGTTCGACATCAGTCTTTTCATTGTCAACCCTAGCAGACGAAGGCGCTGTGGTGATATTGCTGCTGAATTCCGAAGGTATCGCTGTTGGAGGTTGATGTGGAATCGTCGCCCGCACTTTTCACCAAGATTTTTGTAAAGCTGCTTCGTGGCTGGAATGCAAAGGCGATTCGAAAGTAAAACTTTGGAATTCACGCTCCTCGATAGACTGTGTTCTTGGGGCGCATCAAGAGGTAGTTAGACGCATGATGCTATATAGAATTACTCTCAAGGAAATCATGATTAGTTTTGAGGATTGTACTGACGTTAATGTGAAGCTAAATTCATGAGTGGCTATTCTTAATAATACAGTATTTGAGTTGTTGGAAATTATGATCCGCCTTTCAGAAACCATATTTTAGTCATCAGCAGCTATTGGATAATTAGTTCGGTTCTGTTGATCTGCTATTTTATTGCGCCCTAAGTGTTTGGAATGGCAAGGGTTTTGGTCCATTCAAAATCCTGCAGCGTTTCTGAGCGGAATATCCTGTTATTTCTTAGCCACAACAGTTCGGCCATGTTGCCAGAATGCCTCAAAAAAATGGCAACACAAGTTCTGCAAGCTACACTCAAGGTAAAACGCTCTACCAAGGTATGAGAGAAAATGCGTGTAGGAAAATAAATGATTGTCTGTTGTTGAGGTCAAGTAACCGCGACTCTCTTCATGTCGCAATATATTTCATCTACTTGTTTGAGAGCGGTTTGCGTTAAAGTTCAGTGCGAGATAAACGAGGGACAGTGATCAGCACGAAACCTGGTGTGCGCTTTGGCAAGAAGCAGTTTTGCTATTAGTTGATTCGTGTTCGTTGCATCATGGCTTGGTTTTATAACCGTGAAACTAACGAAGATTTGAAGTGATTTTGTTGCTTCACCGCAGGCAGTTAATTTATACCACTGAGTTATGTGCAATTGTACAGTGAGTCATCTACTCGTGTTGCAGGCAGAAGTTAATGCTAAGAAAATCATGTCAGGCTGAATCTTTGCTGTAAAAAGTGTGGACGGCTTAATGGCGAAAAAGGTTCAGCGTTACTCTGACCGTTTCTAAAGGGTTCGAAGTGGAATGCCTCGTGTTGTGAGCACTAAGGTTAAGTTTCGTCCACAATACAGCTGCGATATTGCTGAGAAACTTTCAAACTTGTGAAACTCTTTCTGTCCTTGTATTTTACTAATCGTGATGATCTAGTAGAGATTCATTTCGTCTAGTCCAAAAAACAAGGATTCGGAAAATTAGAAGTTGGGAAAACGATTGCAGCGAAATCGTAAATTTGGATTAAAATTACAGGTCGTCTGATAGCAGCATTACTGCCCTGAGATACTGTATTTCGCTTTTTAACCAATGCCGCTATTTTTAGGAAAAGCCCAGCATTTACAAGGTCAGCCTGAAAATACTGTTATTGGCCTGGACTATATCAGGGGTGGGCAACCCCTGGCACGCGTGCCGAACTTGGCACGCAAGCACTTCTATCCGGCATGTGAGCGAGGCCTCGGAAACGAGATCCTCCCCCTTTAAATGAAAAAGTTTATAACTTACAAGTCGCAGTATTATCTGATGAAACTCGGTGTCCGTTTCTTCATTTGTTTGTTAACAATCCGTTATTTAATTTAACCGTTATGTGCTTTTGATGCCATATGGCTACAAACAGAGCCGTATCAGCCGCACTCCATACTCCCCAATTGGGAGGGGCTCAAACTGCCGCAGGGGCCCCAAATTCAGATCCCTCACCACTTAGCCAACCAAAGACAGCTTCGACCCCCCAAATTCCCAAATTGAAATATGAAACACAGGAAATCAGTGAAGTTGGGGGACCCTTTGAAAGAAAAGTGCTTATACATTACAGTTAATTTGGGCCCATTTGAAAGCAAGGTATTTACACATTGCAACTGCTGTTGGGGGCCCCTTCGAAAGCAAAGTAGACTACTTGTACGTTACAGTTGCTGTTGGCCCCATTGAAAGCAAGGTACTTTACACATAACAGTTGCTATTGGGTAGTGTTTCCAATTCAGGGCTAAATTTGAAAACCCGGGTTTCGGGTAGCTGAGAAAAGAAAACCGGGAAAACCCAGTTTTTTCGGGTTTTGAAATGAATGCGATTTTGAGCAATAAAACTCAGGATTATTGTGAAATTACCACTGTTGGTCCCTGCGCAATTCATTAGCAAATTATCAATTAAGTTAAGCACAGTTTTTGAATGATGTTATGATAGTGACGCATGAAAATCAAACCACACTTTCATCATTCAATCTGTTTGAGTTTTGTGACAAATAGTCCTGTGGCTGAAAAAGTCCTCTCTGATTCCACTGATTTGGGGTTGACTGTAATTAAGGCATGGGACAGTTTTTTCAAGGTTAGTTGACCTCTTCTTTGGAGCCTCAAAAATACTCATTTCCTTTTTCATAATTTGTTATCGGATCTCTTCCTGTGCTGGAATAGTTTTGTGGTCTTCACTCTCAAGGATTACATGGATTCTGTGCTTTGATTTCAAATGGTTGATTAAACTTTCGGTGCTTGAACCACCTGCGTTTGTGTAACGGAGCACAAATTGCCCTTTGGTATTGCCTGAGCCTTGTTTTATAAAAAATGGTCTAAGCGTCTGATTTTCTTTGATCAATAACGCCTTTAAACTAAAAATCTAGTAAAGTCGCTTCTAAAGGAAAACCAAATATTTTGTAGAAAGTTATTGCAAACTGAAAAGGAACGAATTGATTTTGCAATGAATCATAGCTTGTATATGAAATAACACATTACAGCTTATAAATGAACTAACTAGTAACTATGAAATTACGACATGCCTTTGAAGAACTACCTCACGTGGTAGTTATTTATTTTGGTTAGCGAAAAGACTAAAGTACGCGTAGACACTTATTGTGTGCAAAATGACGTCATTATCCGTCTAAATAGGTCAATTGAACGAAAATATAAACGAACCAACAACGAACGTACGATTGTCACCAAGCAAAACGCGCACCTCGTGCCTCATGATAATAGTTGAAAGTTCAAACGTGCTAATTTGGCCGCTACATGCGCTAATCTGCAACTTCATTGTTATCAGAATTACTAATATTTGAATGCGACAGCAATTCCAGGTTTTTTAAAATACCCGGATTTGGTAGCTGAAAAAAAACGGATTTCGGGTAGTAGAAAATATCCAAAACCCTGGTTTCGGGTTCAGGAAAACCCGGGTTGGAAACACTACTATTGGGGGCCCTTTGAAGGCAGAGTACTGAATTATGATGTGGTCGGAAATACCTTGAGGGTGCTCTGAAAAGGGGGACCGAGGCAAGTGCCTCGCTTGCCTTCCCTTAAACACACCCCTGTATATAACCCTGAAAATGATCGTATATGAGAATATGAAACCGATTG
>JGI24159J19872_10006394_pt1 | contig 15341 bp, 10 predicted proteins | sample Ectturendosymbi4_FD_19872 | JGI IMG/M metagenome (IMG submission 19872) | reverse complement strand
CTTGTTTTCTGTGCGGTATTGTGAAATCGTTCTTGCAGATAGACTATACTGCAAAAAGTTCCTATGATTTGTTTTTGCTTCAATATTGCAAAGCGACCACTGCGGTAAATCCATGCACAGGACTATAACCGCAATCAGTCATTGCCAGCATTCGCACAACGTAATTCATTCGTTTTGTTCTTCAACAAAGTAGAAAACACTTTGCTGCTTAATTTTTGCTTAGCAATATGTGCAGTATTTTCGACGTTTTACGAATAGAATGTTGGTCTTGCCACAACGTACACAAATCAAATCTATAAAACAGATGAAATTTTTGTCTAGGCCGACACAAAATAGATGGAAGTTTGTAATTGCAAATGTAAGGGATTGCAAATTGTGACGTTATATTTGAAGGGGGGTTAAACACTTGTGACGAAATGTGACAAGGGGGGAAGGGGTAGATTTTTGCCTAAAATAGTGTGACGTCATTTATGGACGTCCCCATTCAGTGGTAGCAATTGTATAATTGTTGGACCACTTTTTTAGTATCTTCAAAGAAACTGAAGTTTTTCGTCTTAAAATATGCAATTCGGCGGATTAGGTCTTTTCCGATAGCTATATCAGTATCGGTCGCTGCCAACCAACATAAACATAATAAAACGAACCAATGCATGCTGCTGTATACGAGAAAAGTCCGCGCGTGTTGATATGCCTATACAGCGGGGGTGGGGAACATATTTAGTACTGCGGGCCGCATGAACAGCACAACATTGTGAGCGGGCCGCAAAAATTTTGACTTTCAAATTCCACATAAAAATAGTAAATACCCAAAGTACACAAAATGTTTTTTTATTTAACAAGCAGAAAAACCCGATCCTAGTGAGATGGCTGAAAGTTCTTCTCTGTGGTGAGACGAGCGATGTCTGCTGAAGTCGCAGATGTTTCTACTCTCAATTCCATATCAACGTTTTCATCAGTTAGTCTGGTTCGAAGCCGACTCTTCGTGAGATTCAGTTTAGAAAAAATTGCTCACAACAGTAGGTACTTCCAAACAGGGACACATATTTAAGAGCATGTTTCCGCAGGATGGGAAAGTCATCAGCTTTTATGTAGCGTTGGTAAAACTCAACCAGCGGTGCGCTAAGATACATACCTTTCTGTATCATCAGTCTGAAGCTCCATTATTTCATGCTGAAAGTTACTAGGAACAGCAGCTGCAGTCACACTGAAAAGAGTGGCAAAAATGTCCAACTCCATATGCTCACATTTCAGGTCCTGGGGTCTTCCAATGAATGCCTCAGAAATCTTTGCAGGTAAGTGCATATTCAGCTGTTGTAGAAGGATTTTGCTCTTGTAAAGTGGGAAAATGTATAACTTTCCACAGCTGTAACTTTGTTTCAAATAATTTCAGTTTTGCAAACATGATATTTAAAAGCTGGTTAAGTCCCTGCAGCTTCATATTGAGTTCGGAAAGATGCAACTATGAACGCGAGATCACACAACCTAAGTTCAGGAACAGGTTTTCCTTGCATATTCATGAATTGATTGACTTCGTTTCAGAGCATGTGAAACCGCGTCAGCGTGTCACTGCGACTCATCCAGCGGACCTCACAATAGTAAATAAGGTTGTTGTAATCCGACTTAAAATCTTCCAGTAATTTTTTTAACAGGCGGCTATTCAGGCTTCTGCTTTTGATGAAATTGATGCACATTATCACTGTTGACATGACATTACTGACTAGTCATTTCTTTTTTAGCAAGTGCTGTTAATCCCTTTCGTGAACTAACCATGGCTGGAGCACCACCTGTTGTAAGTCTGCTTAACTTTTCAAACGGAAGATTAAATTTGCGCATTACCAAGAGAAGTTTCTCAAAAAGTTTCTCAAACAAATCCTCACCACGTGTAGTTCCATGCATGGGTTCGGGTGACAACAAATCCTTCTTGTATTTTAAAATCAGAAGTAACCCCTCTAATAAAAATCGCTAGCTGGGCTGTATTTGTTATGTCGGTAATCTCATCAAGAGCCAGTGCAAAAGATTCGAAATGCTGAGCTATAGCCTTCAGTGTTTTTTCAATATCATCTCCCATTTCCTGATTCCGATCTGATACGGTTCTTCTTGACACACTAACTTTTTGAAACAATGTGATTTTGTCCGGTGCTAACAACTTAGCAGCTGTAACAATACATTCTACGAATTCTCCTTCCATGTGTGACTTCACCTTTTTTGCAACTAGTTCACTAATTTCATAACTCGCTCGAATAATACCGCTATCGGTTTTGCAGTACCTTTGCAAACTAGTTTGCTGTGCTCTTTAACTCCCTTTTAAGAAAATCAATCTTATCCTGCCGTATCTGCCCTGTTAACTTTTTCAGATAACCATGGAAAGAGTCACAGTGACACTCCATATTTCATATTTTCTTTGCTGCTACATGTTTTCCACAACCAAGGCATACAGGTTTGTCACTTATTTCCACAAAGAAATAAGAATTGTCCATTCTTTCTGGAACACTCTACCTTCATCACCAACCTTTCTTTTTCAACCACGTGGCAAATGATTTTCTACTCCCAGCAGATATATCGAGCGGCTGTTACGTCACAAAGATGGGAAATGGTTGAATGTGTGGCAATTTTTAAGCAAGTTTGATGTCATTATAGAGGTGAATGAGCAGATTGTTGGATGTAAATCGCCGATAAGGACGAGGTCATCTCAAAGGAATACTTCTACATAAACATTGAATACTTTTGATACTGTGTCAACGAAATTCTGACGCGGGCCACATCAAATAGTCCACTGGGCCGCAGGTTTCCCACTCCTGGCCTACAGACATGCGAATGTTTTCGCTTGATGTCCCTTATTTGACGCTGCTCATGCAACGACTGGGTCAACAAACTACTTATTGCAACAGTTTCTCCATTATTTTACCTTGTTTTGAATATTTGACTTAACAGTATACCGAAAATTCGTCAGCAACACTTTTCGTTGCCTTAGATAGCAGGGTTGCCAGGTTGGCCTTTTTAGGCTAAATATCGGAAAGCTGGCCTTGTTTCAAGTTGGTTGGCCTAGAAAATTTCATTTGGCTTTTTGGCCTTTTTCTGGCTTCATCTGAAGTTGGTTGGCCGTAAAAAATTCGTTTGGCTTTTTTACGCTGAAAAAGTTTCCTCCGTGGAAAAATATTTACTGTTCCAATTTTTTGGCAACACCTTCGCAAAATTTTTGTGATAAATTCTATATTAGACCGATGCCCGATCTTGGTAAGATTTGTGAGTGAGAGGTTCGAAATTTGTTCGCCCCGGGGGGCGATTTCGCCTCCGTTGAATACCACTGGCTTAGGCTCTCGAAAGCCTGACTAATAGCATCAAACTTCTGAGCATGTTTCTTTGACCTACAAGCACTGATTTGTTAATTTTTGTGCAATCAACCAATACATATAGCAGTGGTTCTTAACCTTTTTTCTACCAGGCCTCCCTTAAGTAATTGTCCTTGGTTTCAAGCCCCCCTGAGTTAAAATAAGCTGTAAAAACAAATGTATTTATTGGTAAATTTAATGATCAAACTTTCCATGTTGTAGGGCGTATAAGGCTTGCGCCCCCCTGGAAATTTATTGACTCCCCCCTGTTAAGAACCATTGATATATAGTGTTGTTCGAAAACGACAGAGCCTACAAGAACTTCTGCAATCACAGTGGTACCAATTTGTGCCATAATGATCATAATGTTGGAAGCAATATGGATATTAGCAAGGCCGTTAAATTTACAATGATGATTTGCTTACGCATATTGCTGTTTAGGACTTTCAATAGACGTTGTGCTTACATCATGCTACACGTAGTATTCCTTCAGCCATCTTAAGATTTTCAGCTACATCAACTTGCCCCAAATCGTAGGCCCTACTGATGTCAAGTAGCAAGGATCCAGATGATAAAATGTTTTCGACAGCGAGGTTTTATTCTGTTCCGTTTTTTTGTGCAGTTACCGAAATTCTTACAAGCATAACTTATGTACTGCGATGCTGAAAGATGGTTATCACAAATCATTCGAAGAGCTTTTTGACTTAATTGAAGAACGAAAGAGACAACGAGAAGAGGGCGGTCCAGACTCAGTACTCTGGCAGGTAACACTTGCAAGTAACGAGCAGCGGCGTTGCTTCCTTTAATAAATAATTCCATTTTTATGTGAGAACTTGGTGAATAGATCTAACGTTGTCTTAGTTTTATTTTATCCGCTGGAAGACCGTGCAGTTGTGTAGTTGGTTAATATCGTGCCTGAGTAACCGTTTCGTTCTAACGCAGTAATGCGTTTCACAGGAAACCTCCCTTGAAACTCAAAAGGAGAAACTGGATAATATCTGGAATTATTTGACGAAAGCTGAGTCTGCTGCGAGGACGGGTCAGTGTCTTTTTGCGCAGATTTTGTTGGTAGATTGATGGCATGAGTGTTAGTTTGTGTCTAATTGCAAATGTGATTCTTGTGTTTTTGAATTGTAGTTCATTGATTATTTTTGCGAGTTAGATAATTCTAAAATATAATTCTTTTCATTGGTAGAATGATGGGAACTTGGATTCATTTTTGTTGGATTTTGAATGAACAAGGTCTTAAAGTCTGCTTTAAAATAGATCAACATCAATTTTCGATTTAAGAATTTTTTGTATTTGTACTCATAGCCCATGTCTAGGAGTTTACTGTAGGGGGCACCAGATGACAGACTTTCAAACTTTTTGTACAATAAATCCCTTTACCATCCGAAGCGGCCACTATAGTGTCCGCTGAATAATGATCGGCCATAACTCGCGAACGGATTGCGCTAGAAAGTCAGTGAAGACATCTTGTAATGTGTAAGTGCTCTGCTTTCAAAGGAAGCCCCCAGTATAGCAACTGTAATATGTAAGTACTCTGCTTTGAAAGGGTCCCTCGAAAGTAACTGCAATGTGTAGGTACTCCGCTTTCAAGGGGGCCCCCAATAGCAACTGTAATGTGTAAGTGCCTTTCTATCAAAGGGGCCCAACAGCAACTGTTAAACTAGAGGAAGGGGGCGATGCCAGCTTGCTAACGCTTAACTTGTTGCTAACTTTGTCTTCCCAGCTTTCATTGTTTTTAAACATGTGTATCATGAATACGCTTTTGCATTTTCTGCTGTGTCAGTTATGCCGTAGTCTCAGGAACGTATCCTTGGGTAGCCCTCATATCCTCTTCCAAGGCTTGATCAAAAGCTCTTATCACGGTTGACTGAGTATGATGACGTCATCAGAGGGCCCCCTTTCTAGCCTTGCCTCGGGCCCCTCAACCCTAAGTCCGCCACTGACTACCCGCAATGTAACTGTTTCGTTGGTCTCTTAACTTTTGCCATATATGTTGCGCCAGTTATTATAGCGACCGAAAATCTTGCGGATGTATATCACAACGTCATACTTATTATCATAAACTATAGCTTTAGGGTACTGCAAGCAAAGCTGCCCTTATTATTTTTCCCCTATAATGCAGTGATGTTGAGTTTTTACCATGTGGTATAATGACAAAGCTCTTCAAATACTTCGCAGTGCCAGTTATTTTTACGTGACCGGTGAGTTTGTGTCCCAACGGTGTCTACTTAATTCCATTTTGCCTTCAACAGATTTTTGTGAAAACACAATTAGGTTTGGAAAGCATTACTATATTTGACCTCTACGACACTGAAGCTGTTTCAGGCATATCTAATTTTTTCTTCTGAATGTGAAGTGTTTTTCTGAATGTGAGGTGAAAGATAAATCGTTGCCGCAGAAATAATTAATTGCTTTCTAAAGGTAAGGGATTGAAGCTTTTTTGCACGTTTCTGAGGCGTATCAACAAGATTGTGGGTCTCTATACGTACTGTATTTCATTGTGCAGTTCCTTCACAGGTTCAATGCTTTATCATTGTGTTCGTAAATCAATCCGAAAAATGCATGCGTATAATGCAAAAGGGTAAGCATTTCAGCTTGGTTTTAGTTTTTTTTTATGCTCGCAGGAAAGTGGGAAGATGTGTATGCTTGTCGCCATCGTCTCGCCGATTATTTCTTGGAAACGGGCGACCACTGGCTGTCCGATCACTTCTTCAAGACTGCACTGGAAACAAGTAGAAACATAAGGCTGGACGGGCGAAAAAGAGAAGCGGAAGCTCACTGCAATATGGGTCTTGTTTTTGAAAGAAACGGTTGGTTACTGAAAGAATGCTGCACTTCTGTGTTTCAATGCTAAAGGACTTCAAGCATCATAACTGCGGCCAGTGGGAAGATTGCGTTTCGTAGACATTTATAGATTAAAGCAGGGGTCGACGGCCCGCGTGGACATTTGATATGGTCCACGTAAGGATTTTCATTAGCCATGTTATATGCCACATCGCGTCAAAACGAAACTCCATGATAAGCAGGTACTTAGATAGAAAGTCAAGAGGAGTCACTCTTCCTCATAGTTATATAAAGATAGAATTTTAGGATAAAATTAATTGACTTTGAGGCCCACCAACGATAATGCGAATTCATGCGGACGTGATAGTAGATAGGTTCCCCAACCCTGGGTTAAAGCAATGCTGAAAACACAGTGCTGAGGTCGTCATCACAACCTTGTGTTTGTCTTCGTAAGACAAAATTTACTCGCCATCTCAGCAGGTATGTTATGCAACTTAACTGAAGTCCTTTAAATGGTTTATTCTGCTTTCCTTCGTGCATGCTTTTCTTGCTTTGTGATGTCTTGGCTCAGCACACGTGTGCGCCGCTTTGTTAGATCCATGGCGGTATAAATTTGCAAACTAATGAAAATATGACTCGGCAAAAAACACTCGCGAGCAACATATCCTGCGCTCAATGTATCCTAACTCTCCCGAATCACTTGCTTTGCTATCAAAGCGCCACACGTCATAAATTCATTCAGCAGGCGGCAGACTGTCGGTTTGACACACCGTAGTCGCGCCGGGAAATTGATCCTTGATGTGGCTTCGCAAATTTGTTGACATATTTGTCTGTTTGCATGCTTACTGTTGCGTGTGTGATGGACAGCAGCATAGACCGCTTTGTCGAGGTGGCGTTTAAACTCTTTAGCGGTCTGCTGATTAGAAGGCGAATTCTTGGAACTGGCGTGTTTTGCCTCTAGGAAGCTTTTTTTGCGAATGAAGACGCTTTGGCGCGAGAAAAAATGCTGCTGCCCTCAGAAATTTTCGTGCATGTTGACCAAAGCCAAACGCTTATTTTGACTGACGGCCGCTTAATTCATCATCGGCATTCTCGCACGCCCGGACCAGCGTAGCTCGCCTTTGTGTTCTAAACACCAGTTTCCCTTCCAGGCAATCTAATGGCCGCCGGCAGCGAAATGGAACAGTCGTATCAAATAAGCCTTGGCAGAGCGTGGATGACCGACTCGACCTTAACATATGGCCAGACTGCTTGCAGGCATCTGTCCAGGTACAAGAGTTCGACTGACAACAATCTCAGGCAGGATTGAATCCGCACCTCGCTGTGACGTAATTGGTGCTTCTGTGACGCACAGTTTTGGAATCAATTGCTCTTTGAGAGTGATTATGCCATCGGCGTCATACTGGGGCTTCTTTAATCAGCTATGCGTCATTATTTGATTGCTTCTCAAAATTTTTTCGATGGAGCCTTTTGTTTCCGCTGATGATTGGTTTTCCATTAAGTTTCTCTTCTACGATATGTGCATTGCTATGATTTTTCATTCTTTAAAGAAAAGTTGGTGTCATTTTCAGAATCTATACGAAATTAGCGGAAGCAGCCCCAGCTGTTCAAGGATCCCAGTCGCTGTTGCATCGCGCTTACGAAATGTCGAAAGAAGGCGGCGACGCAGCGCAAGAAGCGCGTGCCGCGCTCCGTCTGGGAAGAAATTACGAGCTTGCCAAGAATTCCGAAGCAGCAATACAGGTGGCGCAGTATCTCATTTTATTTAAAATACGTGTTGTTTGTGGAGGAGTCCGAAGCTTCGTCGAACGGGGAAGAATTCTCGAGCCACGCTGTTCCTCTGAAACCCTTGATATGTCAATTGAATTTCAAATCTGTTGCTCGTAGAAGGTTCACTTTGAGCGTTAACACCTGCTTGATCTCGACAAATATTTGCAGATAGAAATATGTTTACAGGTCAGTCTTCGCTTCAAGCCTGGTTTGCTTCGCATGTTTTTTTTGTAATCTACTCGCAACAACGCAGGTTTCCGTTTTCTAAATCCACTGCAAATAGAAACTGGTGCCTGTCAAACTTCCCCCTCACTTGCCGCACCTCAACCGGTCTCCCTTCAACTGTTGCGCAGCACCTGAGCCGTTGCCTCGAAAAAGCAAAGGAGCTCGACGACAGTCAGCTGATCGGGGAGGCGTGCGAGTCGCTGGCCAGGTCCCACCAGACCCAGGGGAACATCCCGCGCTCCATCGAGTACCTGGAACTTTTCGCCGAAACTTCCCGCGACAACGGTCACAAGGTCGCGCTGGTCGACGCGTGCAATTGCCTGGGGATCATTTATAACACCATGGTAAGCAACGACTGGCCGCGCGTGAACGAACGGCTACCGGCTTGCGACGAGATCAAGCCAGTAATCCTATTTCCTGCGCTGCCCTGGCGCTAAGCTCTCCTGTCGCATCCTTTCCTTTCTCCCCGGCCCCACTTGTCCGCCCCTGGTAATCTCGACCTGCATTTTAGTTGAAATTGCTCCGTGCATTGCGAGGTGACGCCGGTCGCTTTTGATCTCCGCGCTTTAATGTTAGCGCGATGCCGTTGGAGCCAATGCAAGTTCGCCCACCGTGTCATCCGGTTCACATCAAGGCGTCGAGCGTTGTCAGGCTCGATCGCCGCAATTATTGGGGAATTCTTCAGCAGCGCCTTTTCGTCTTCGCGAGTGCTGGCGAGGTGCCCATCCCACTAAAACGCGAAAGCTCGCTGTTCCACCGGCTTATTCTGATTCCGGCCGATTACACGGGAAGATGAATGAAAATCTGACCGCAATATGTACTCACTCATCGAAGCGCCATAGTAACTGTTGCCAGGTCCTTAAAAGGTTGTCATGCGATAACCAAACGTGTCTGGCAAGCATGGAACTGCGAAACACATAGGCAGTAGGTTTATGAACTTGCTAAAATAGCGAGTGGCCAATGTTATGAGTTACCTTTATTTTCAAAGGTCAGTTTCAAAAACAATCCCGAAACACGAAGCAGGCGTTATTGCTTTTTTGATATTACCACATGAGTAGATCTTCAAGCAAATCCAAATCTTTCATTTTTTGTCATTTTTTTGCAAATTCAGGGCCAGTACGACAGATCGGTGTCGCATTTCGATTCCGCATATCAAGTCTCAACTGAACTAGGAGAGCACGTCGACCAGTCTGCTGTGCAACTGGGAATATCTCTGGGCAACCAGATGCTGAACGCTTTCAAAGACAACACTACCATAGAGGCGCGGTACATGATTGAAAGAATATGCGAATGGAAGGATGAACGCATAAACGAGTTTGGCCTGCCGTTACCCACACGTAAGTTCGTGCGCTATTTCAAAATTTCCTCTACTTTTTTATGAACTTGTCTCGCTGTGTGCTTATTTAGTTTCAGCTGTTATTTTTTAACACTTGTCAAAATGTTTCAAAAAGTGTTGTTTGACCAGATGGCCTCCATTGTCATTCACCAATCCTACGTGCCACAGTGAGAATCTTTGCCTACGTTAGTCAGTTCTTTTGCCATTGTTTTTATTCACTATAATTTCCACTGAAAATTGGTTACTTTTTTGCATGATGGCTCTTTGCGTTGTATCTGCTTATTAACTGAGTCGTATGAAACAATCATTCTCTCTCTAGGCGTAGGACGGTATTTTGCCTGTCATACAGATTCGCTGAAAGGGCCGAGAAACTTTTTTTGACAAGTTGGTCTCTGCATTGGCATCAAAACCGCGTAACCATTGAATTAAATGAGAGCAGCGCACGTATCGCGGACAGAAACAAACTAGGATTTTGTGCATTCGCTCTCGGCCAAGGCTCTGCATGGTTTTGAACCGATATGAAAACGTGGAATAAAACCTTGCGGAACAACAACATTCCTTCCCAGGATCGGAAAAAAAGTGAAAAACGCGATCGGCAGGGATCGGCACTTCGATTCAATCCCGTCTTGGCACGCGTGCCTGAGCAATGACCAGGCGCGCCACTTACACCGCGACCCAGTCACGAATCCTGGGGCGCAGCAGCTACCGACCAGCGCTGGCCACTGAGTCGCATTGTTTACACTTTTTCTCCGTCTTTGATCAGCGCGCCATTCGAAAGTCGCGCGTTGTATACGGTGTCTACATGCACGCGGCCGACTGACGGCGACTGCTGGAAGCCGTGGGTAGCGCGCGGGGTTAGTTTTGGTATAAAAGAGTTATGACTAATGTTTTCCAGCGCCCGCGATCCCTCCTGCACAGACAGGGTCGCGGGCGGTTCTCTTTGCTTTCTACTTTCGGACGTTTATGCGCGACCAGCGCAGCCGTCCAATCAAGCGAAATGGTGTTTGGCAACAGGTTGGCGCCGCGTTAAGTGAACGCTGCTTGGAAGCCGAGGCGCAGTGTATTGATTGTTTAGCGGCTTTTACTAAGGAGCGCAGTTACCCAAAAAAAAGCTACTTACTGCTAAGAATTCGAGTGCGTGTACCCGGTCGTTTAAAGTTAACCGCGTGTTTCGCACCGGTTGCCGCTCAAATGAATTCGCAGCTCCGTCGCCTTTATCTCAATGTAGTCAACAAACCGATTGAATAGTGCTAATGACCACGGTTTGCTTTAGCTTAGTGTGCTTCCCTTCGTGCCCGACCCGAAGTACGTTGGCATTCTGATCAACTTCCGATTTTTCCATTCAGAATTTCAATCTGATCGAATTCCTCACGTTTGCAGTATTCTGGTCGTTTAACATTGTTCTGCGTTTAGTAAACGAATTTTCTGCTTTGATGTGGCGCAAATGGTCATGTGCGAAAAATACAAATGGTGAAGTGAGACAAAAATTCAAATTTGAGATCAAGTGCGTGTTTTGCACAGGCTCAAGCCTTGACTGTCCAGTCACTGACCTCACCCTTCTTTTTTCTGTACACAGCAGGTTCGTGCATTGTTAACCTCCAGGAACCTCGCATTTTTATGGGCAGCTTTTACATGCTGTCGATGCACGTTGAAACGAAAATTGCCAATTGAAAGTGGGAGTAGGAAATTCGTTTGAGAGCCTAATGCTTAGGCAGTCTTACGGAATGCAGCGAGGCTCGACAAAATGAGATTACAACCTATTAACGACCGGCGCAATTGTATTGAGCGGTCGGGCAATTACTGCTCGGGTCTTGGTATGCTTTTACGCGATTATTCCTCTTAGTACTTACAGTTATAGCCAACAGCACCGGATCAAAGCTTCTGTACGTCTGTAGTGCGTGTTTCGAGCGATTAGACAGGTGCATTTTCAGTCATGATAAGTCTATGTTGTGCAGCGGGCGTCTGATGGAGCTTGTGTACAGCAAACTGTAATTAAACGCGCGCATATTGCTCTCAGCAAATTTACTGCGGGGCCTCTTTACCAAGCAGGGTTTTTCTCGCAGGACAACTTACGCCTCCAAAGACTCCAGAGCGCCCTCCGGATCCGACGGAACCGTTCAGAGAAGTTGAGATGCTTTCGTCTGCGCAGTAATCGACCTGACTTGGGTTTTCGTTTGATTTTGATAAAAATATCAATTAAATGCAACGGCCGCTGTGCCTCAGCGTTGGGCTCGCTGAAGTTTACAGCCACCCGGAAGTTTGCAGATCCTCTGGTGATGTGAACAAATATTTTGGTGCAGAAGGTACGAGATGGCCAACTTCATTTGCATTGGAAAGCGTCGCGTTTGCAACATGCCTATGAAAGCAATGCCCTTTTTCTGCACGAAATATCAACTCCCGTTAAACCTTGTTTTTTTATTATGTGTGGGTTTTCGTACTTTCGCGCTGAGGTTATGTGGATTTTTTTCTGAAAGAAGCAAAGCGAAAGATGTATTTGAAATAAATTTAATTTTTGTTGGGTACGCGTCGAAGAATTTAAAAGCAGGACAACCACCATTGTAATTAAAACTGTCAGTCGTTGCTTCTCTTAGTTTCGTCACTCAGCACTGGAAGTCGCTCAGAGCGGGACGTTGCAATGCAACAAACGTTGAGTCGCGTTTTCCGCTTCCGTGCGTGACTCGTGTTTGTTAATCTCCATATAGTAAAATAGCGTCAACTTCCTGTGCAGCAGTGTAAACAATGCATTGCAGAATTGAACAGATGCGTGAGATCTTTTGTCGACCTCCAGGTTGAGTTTCCATGACAATGATTGAAAACTCGAAAATGATTGAAAACTCGCGTGGTGGTTTGGATTAATTATGTACAAAAGATTACTCATTGCCCCAAACCTAAAAGCCGTTAGTAGTTTGGGATAAATTCTGCAAACTGCTGAGTGATGCTTGTATGTAATAATCACAAAAAACATACTAACCAAAAAATAAAAGCGACGTTATAATGGAAAGTTGTCATTTTCGACATATTTGAACCCGCTTCATTTTTGCGAATATTCACCAAGTTTTCTTCGACATGCACTGTGTTAACACCTTCACATTCGCCAACCGTTTTCAATCGACGTTCATCAACTGAACAAAGACAAGCACAACTTGCTTTGATCCACACTAGAAGTATAATTCTGTTGCAAGCGGGGGAGTGACAATAAAATTAATTTTGATGCGGAAAAAGAAAGCTCCACTAATTCTGAAAAGTTTAGTTTTTTGTACGCACAGCTTAAACTTCGTGGCTGCGAGAACTAACAGCGATAATCTTTTTTAAGATGGTTCTATCGTTTACACCCACCTTCAACCAGTTCTTTCAAATGTCGAACATGCTGCTGGCATCACTTAAGCTGATAGGAGGAATGAGGTGATATATGAGACATGAGTTGAACAAAAAGTGTCGTTTCTGAAAATTGTAGCGTCAGATAAATACAGTATTTCCACCACATTAATTTACCGGTTGAGTGGCGACAGTTTACTTGACACGTTTTGTGTCAAAAGACATGTTGATATTATTCGATTTAGCATCACTGAATAATGAATATCCTCCGTTCATTGCACCATGGAAGGCATATTTTGTAGATGAACTATTGGGAGTAAGTACATCTCCGGTTTTTTGACGTTAAATTTGTTTCTATTCAAAGGATTTTGACGGAAATTCAAATTATTTTCGTCAAAGGGTAGATTGAATGTATTATCTCAAAAATATTTCAGTGACTGTCATAATACGAGTTGCTTGGCTTGAAGGCCTCGGCTGAACTGAGTGGAGGTGCAGTTGCGCTCAAACCACTTGCAGAACGGCCACTTACGTGACTGTCACGTGGAGAGGTTTTGGTTGTTGATGGGAAAAAGAAAAAAATGGGAGCACATTCTTGATGCAAGACAAAATGGTCATCATTACTGTCGCGTGGATGGAAGAACTACAAGTGGGTCAGACATCGCCCGCTCCTGCTGGCTACAGCCTTGCTTGGTCCAAAAGAAATATTTTGAAATGAAATGCAAAGCACAAAAAATCTTGCAGAGTGAACAACACTTCATCAGTAGGGTAAAAAAATGCAGAATGAAAGTTATGTCCAAGTGAATTCTAAAACTACAAGAAACGCACAACTTCATTCAAATTCATCCGGTGATTTTTTCTACGTGATAAACGTAAAAGCATTTGCAAGCGAGTGCAACAAATGAATTTTTGTGGCCTGTGAACGGTAAGCCCGAATTAGAATTAGTCTACTCCTTTCGAATATGGCCTCATCATCCCCTTGTTCAAAGTAGTTGGTTAAGGAGGTCGTGGGCCATGGGCGTCCGCAGAAATTTTTCCGAGGGGGAGCATTTTGCGGATCGTTTTCAGGTTGCTGACGATGCAATGCAAATGGATTTTCACAAAACGCTTTGCCCTTTCTACATCACAAAGAAAATGCCCTGTGTTACGGCAACAGTCACAAAAATTGCGCTTCGTTGGCGCAACCATGCTTCTTTTCACACAGTAAAAAAGTTCGTGACTTACCGTTATCAGCAATCACTGTATCGCTGCATTACCTGCCATGATGTTTGCATTCTACAGTCACATGCAGTGGTGAATGTTAGAATTTACTGGCCCAAGGCAAGCTCTGAATAAGGGGACGCAAAACATCGCAAAATTTGTGATATTTCATGTGTACAATATGTGGTCTTAAAAAGGTCCCCTGACCCCCTGATTTGTTCACTTTTTATCGAAAAAGGGGCCCCTATATTTTGCACATGTTACACAGAAAATTTATTCGATGCAAGCAAGTTAAATTTTTCATTTTATCTGGGAATTTGCTTCTGAGTGAAGATTCGTTTCACATGTCAATTGTTTGAAGTAATTTCAGTTTAAATTGTTCTTTTTCTACACATTAAAATTGCTGAGGACCCCATTGGCACATTTATACCCCTCTGGCACACTTATACCCCTCTGGCCCCTCTGGCACACATAATTTTTGCTTTACTTTGAAAAACGTATGACTTGCTTCAGAGTTTAATAAATGTGATTCTAGAGTGATTCACAAGCTTTTTAACAAAACAATACAAAAACTAAGTGTGGAACTTCTCAAAGGGGGCCTCACAGCATCTCTGAAAAAGGGGGACGAGGCGATCGCCTCGTTCGCCTCCCCTGATATCTTCCCCTAGTCACATGCGGCAAAGGGCCCGCTACCGTAACTTGAAGTGAACATTTGAAGATTCGTTGCCATGCTATTGTTACGCAATAAAAGCATCAGTAGAGCAGTCTGCTCGCAAATTTCGCAACTTGCGCAAAGGAGCGGACATGAGTGAACTGCAAGCTCATTACTGCATGATACCAGAAGAGTGAACCTGGCTCTTTTGCAATGTGAGTGTCATACCGGCAAATAAAGTATCCTTGTAAACATTCAATTAAATAATCTAAATTAAGCTGCTGACTTCAGATTTTCTAGGCATTTTTGGTTCTTGGACCCAATTTGCAGGGAGGCAAATACCCATTTTCTCCCTGCGGACCTGGACGTATTTAATGTCGTGGACGTATTTAAAGTCTGGGGTAAAACTTGAAATTTGATTTCATTCGTTGGACTCAGTGTTCTGGCAAAACTCTATCGGTCATGGTTCAGTTGACTGCTTTTCATACATTTGGACGTTCTTGTAAACGTTTGTGGAAAGTTAAAATGCTGTGATCATGTTTTTTTCGCTATTTATAACTATGCTTTTATTTTTGATTCGTTGTAATCAGTGTTTTTTTTAAGGTGTTTTGAGGGACCAAAACGGTATCTCAAATTCCTCCAACGGTCTCTCAAAATATAGTGACCTGAGATCACATCAATGGAGAACGGTCTCTCAAATTCCTCCAAGCGGTCTCTTAAAATT
>JGI24159J19872_10006392_pt1 | contig 15342 bp, 14 predicted proteins | sample Ectturendosymbi4_FD_19872 | JGI IMG/M metagenome (IMG submission 19872) | reverse complement strand
TTAAACGTATCTCATAAATATAACTCGAACTCATTGGCGGCCGTACTTCATATAAATAAAAGTAATGCGGCCGGCAATAGCAAAAGGTTGTACACCCTTGCACTAAGCAATCACAAAGTGCAACTTGGTTGTAAGATTACAGAGAATATCGAAATTCAGTGATCTGGAGTCTGGGCTATCAACATTTCAGCATCAAACGCAGTGCTTTTGCATCCAGATTTCCATCGCTGAGTCCCACAAGCTGTTTCGTCACGCTTGGGCAGTTTCGCAATCGATGCACCCGAACAAAACCAGAAGAGTTCAACTCGCAATCGAGTGACGTTTGTTGATCTGTAATTTTTCACATTACTTTGGTTTGCTGCATTTGACAGTCTGTTCAATACCAGTGACAAGGTGTGGTATCTTGCTCGAAGTTTGCAAACAACTTTAAAGCAACGTCTTATTATTTCGTTTATCGCAATGCGTTTCAGATCCACTTCGACGTATCATTTATTTAAAAAATTTTTGTAAAAAATAATGTCACATCCCGTTGATGCTTGATGTGCTCCTGAGAATATCTCAGGTTCGTGAGAAAAAATGGTGGAAAACTTTCTTCAGCTTTTGTAACTACTTCACTGCTAATAGAAGAGGGATTGACTTCAAAAAGGTAAACTTTCAAAAAGTCTTGGTACGACTAACAAAACAAACAGATATTGATGCTCTACATATTTTTTAAAGATGTCCCTGCTTGTGGTGATGGTGAATATCTTCTGCAACGTTTGTGCCCAGTGTTGGATTTTGACGCAAAGCCTGAAATATTTCAGAAAATATTGCGGGTTTTATTGATTCATTTTGAAAAATGGCGGCTACATGTTTCATTTTTCTGATTTTTGACCTTTATCGATTTTTTCCTGGAGGTAACATTGTTCTCAGATTTTCTTTTGAGGGACCAACCACGAAGTGTTTGTACAGAATGAGAGAACGACCGACATCAAAATCTATCAATCGTCGCTTAGGCCAGGTTGGATATTAAATTGGTGAAATTTTACTGTTTAAATTTTGCTTGATCAATGTTTATTGGATAGTGCATGTTGGTTACGACATTTTATAAAGTAGTAAGCATGGTCTCTAGCTGAAGGTTCCGATTTTCGATTTGATGTGCGCAGAATGCTGTGTTTCTTTACCAGTGAAAAATCCTTGCGGGACGACTGGGCTGTTCTTTTTTTGCAAGTCTCCTGGTTTGGCTCTGACTAATTGGCGCTTTTGTTAAGAATGTGCACCTCTCAACAAAATTATTTATCAATTGTCGTGAGTGTGGAATGGTAGGATTTCCATTTCTTGAAACGACTTCTCTCTTTGTTTATCACTGCATCTTCAGCTATTCGTGTGCTTGTCTAAGACATTAAAAAACGGNTGCAAGTNAAAGCTTAAAATGTTGTGAATCCAATGTTTTGCTAAAAAACAAGAAAAACTGACTGTTCTGACAAATTGTACAGAAACGCAGTCGTGCGAGTCCAACGTTGAGCGTCTGAGGCCTGCCGGCAGTACGTCACAATAAATCGGGGAGGCGAGCCATTGCGGTGCGAACATGACTATATTAAAATCTCCGCATTGGTCGGTTGGATTAGGCGTGCACGTAAATCAACCACTCGGGCAGCCAGGATATTGCAGGAGTATGCAGGCCCTGGGCTGTTCCTTGAGGGTCAGAGACCAATTTCTGTTTCGCAGCAACGATGGAGGTGGAACATGAAATTCGGTCGATCAACTTGGCCAGGTCGAGTCGAGACCAGTCCTTTGTTTCTCAGAGATCTCGTTGAACGTTTACGCTCATTGGATTTCCGGGTCGTGGGAGTCGCAACCGACCGCGCTTGACCATGCGTGACGGCAATGGCAAGTCCGTTAATCACGGGGTGTTCACCCAATATGGGCGGCAACGGGTAGACCTGCACTGACACAAGGCTCGCTTTCCCATAGCTGAGCCCCAATCGACGATTTCTTCACACGCCCAGCATGCTGATCTTGCGGCGCAACCGTGCCATCAGGACGGTCTCTTTATGCGTCACAAGACGGTTATCTGCGTCCCGACGGCATTTAATACGCAATCCGGCGCGTAAACATACCCTGGCGGTGCAAGCTAACTTCTCCACGACCACTTAACGCTCTGGCAATTCCACGCTTGCCTTGAAGTGCTGCCGTGAGTGAAGGTAAAGTTACTTTTTGCAGAAGGGTTCAAGCGACCCCGAAGGAGTTGCTGTGGAAATTGACCAGTTTGTGGGTCTTGAGGGGCGTTTGGAAGTCTTCGATCTCATGCGTCAACTTCTGTATAGTCTGCACAAACGCTGGCCAGCAAAGATGTTAAGCAAATTTTTCGCAGCGAAACAATCAGGATGTTTTGACTTAAACATTGATATCCTGTAATACCAGATACGGTCTGGGCAAAACGAAACCTTTAATTTGCAAATAACGAGTCCTTCCAGAAAAAAAAACGAAAAAGGTTTTTCGAAAAATCGAGGTTGAACTTGGGTTGTGGTTTTTGCTGCAAGTGACGAATTCACTGTCAATGTTTAACCAAGAATCACGTGATCACTTGCCGTTCAGCGTCTTGCCCAGGGTAAACATATACGATGTAAGAGGAAACCACACACTTTGACACCCGGGACAAAATCAGGCAAAAAGTGCCCCACTTAAGATGTATTTCAGAAAAATAGAACTACATGACTATCCTACAATTCGCTATTCTACAGTCATCACAATTCTTAAATGGTTGTTCTGGTTGTTCCGTGATCAACACATAAAATATTATAGGCGCATTCTTGTTGATTTAGGTTTGGTGAAGAACGTTATTCGAAAAGTATTTCAGTCTTTAACTTTCTCTGAGCATCACTTTAGATGGTTGTTTCTCTTCATTTTCACTGCTTCAAGTGAAAGCAATCCAAAGGAAAAAACACATATTGGGTTGGCTGACAACAGTATAAAATTTCAATGCAACCAATTTATAAATCATTTAAAAACTTTAAAATTTCATTGAGCATAACAGCACAAATATGCTCGTATGGTTTTTGCAAAATACGTAGGTTTTGCAATTGTCGCATGAGAAGGAGCATTGCCAAAAGTGGTCTCAAGCTGAGATTTAGAGACACAATTGATAACCTCCTCAAAACTGTCCTTGCAGCAGTTCCCACTGACTTCCACGTCAACAATATGTTAATGGAAGAAAACCTGGTCATAAAAAAAGCGATGCTTTACAATGTACGAAAACATCAGTACTAAGAGACGATACTTCCAATAAAAAAATTTGAAAACGATTCAAATAACAGACATCACCAAAGCGCACTATTTTCAATGACAAACATAAAAATTTATTTTAGACGTTTATTCAGAAAAATGATACGGTAGGTCTTTGTAGATAAACGGTTGAAGATTCATTCTAACGACCTACAAATCGTACGAGGAACGTAGTGCAAATTTTAGATTCAACTTTTTAAACGTGGTGACCATCCTTAGACTGAGTTCATTTATTTCACATCTTTATGGCAAGAACTGAATAGTCTTGTAAATTGGACTGCTTCAGATTCTACGCTCCGATTAAATCTTCACCCAACGAGCAAGTTTCGCTTTGATTTATTCGAATTTTCAGCCACAACAGATTCTTTTCTTTATTATGTCCGATACCGACCTGTAATAACATTTTGATGGTAATGATATCATTTTCTTGCTCAAAATTCAACTTGGAATTAAACAACACACTTAAGAAAAAGTGATGAAGGGTTTGAAGCAGTCAGCAAACTTTTATAGGAAATCAATTTCACGTAAACAAAACTCATCTTTAGCCTTACAGCCTTTTATTTAAATAAGATTGCAGAAGTAAAGATGCGTGTTGTTACGTGGAATCCACTTCCTGTTGCAAAAATTTGCTGGTGCTGGATTCAAATCCTTCACCTTTGTGGAAACTGGTTGCCTGAAGATAGATACGTGCAAAATTGAATAATCGCAAAAAGATGAAAGCAGAGCTCAGTTGGCTGATTCCTCGAAAGCTTGCAGCAACACTGAAGCTTTTAATAGAAAACAACGCACTGTTGCCCTCAGTCTCCAACAGGCCCTTAGCCAGGTTTTAAGGTTTGAGGGGGGAGCAGAATTATGTTTAAAACACATTTTTCTGGACACAGTAAAAATTGGGGAGAACAAAAAATTTGGAGGGCATTGCCCCCGAATGCACCCCCATGGATACGGGCCTGCCCCCAGTAATGTGAAAAGCTGTTTCTTCGACTTTAGATCGTCATGATTGCAAAGAGGTATGTCGGGCTCGGAAACGTGTACGGATATTACGACAGGTAGCATCCCCTTCTTTCTCGACAGATGCGTCACCATCGTCTGCTCCAAGTGAAAGGTCCTCCCCCGTCTGATTTCGTAACATGCTGCACACTTTTCGTTTATAATGTCATTTGCTAAGCATTTACGCGTCGCCCGCGTCGACCTTCCTCTCAAACTGTCATCGACGACTTGCAACTCCGTGACGAAGCATGACGTCCGCAAGACCTGTAAACACGCCCACCACACCAAGCATCCGAGAAAGGAGCATATTGCCGGTTCTGCGCTATGAAGCGTGGATATCTGAAATGAGGCGAGCTGGGTAGGTCCACCATCAACATGTACCGTAATGGAAGCAATGGCTGGGCTTGAGAACTAGCAGAAAAAGTGAATTAGCAGCAGCAAGCCGTTAATCTTACCCGGTCGCGTGTTCTACTGCCCGATGTTGCCCCACACCCATCGACGTAACTTCAGAACAGCATCGAACCATAAAGTCCGGCCTTTCATTGAAAACCGTGGGTCAGAAATTTGGAAAGCAATGTTTTGCAGCGGGCGAGATTGCTGTTGTTTCGCCCCATGTCATTCTTTGTGACGAATGAACAACCACCTTCGTTTCATCTGGACGCGAAAGGTCAAAGGTTCATTTGAAAAATCTCTACGCCTGCTTTTAGTCTTCAAGTGTCTTTATCAGCAAAAAAGACATTAGCGTTAGATTTTTCAAAACGTTTTTCTTTTCTGTTTAAAACAGCTGTGTTCTTCACTGATGCCGTCTAAACTCTGATAGCAAAGATTGTAAGTTTGTGAAATTCGGTTTCAACTTCATTTACGAACTTCAATCATCAAACGTAAATCTTAAGATGTATTTAACGTAAATGACGCAAACCTTCACATCTTAAATTCAGTGATATTGGTCATGGGAAAGTCAGCTGAAGTTAAACTCACTTCTACAAAGACAAGTAAGCGTACTACTTCAAGGACGCAAAAGAGAAAAGTTCTTAAAAGTTTTTCAATAAAAAGTAATCGGCTCTGTGTAAGATCTTTGATCATCCCAGAGTCAGTTTAAGAACAACGTTTTTAAAAAGATGAGGTTGCCCCGCAAGCCTCACCTTATCGGACCAGGCGCATGAGATTTAACTTTTCAAGGTGAAAAATGATACGGAAAAAGAAACTTAAACTCTAGCTGCTGATAAGTGTGGTGAGTGGTTCAATCAAGTTGATTTTTTTCTCACGTATTTGTATTACCTCGGAAACCTAAGCTGAAAAAAGAAGGGTTGATTCTCTGGCGTCGAAAGTGGGCGTGGTGCGAGAAAAACCGAAAACTTGGTGCATTACCGGCCTATTGTCTTAATTTAGCCTCTGTCCAGATGCCGCGGTGCCACCGCTTGTTCTGAATCATTCGTAGCGTTGCCGACAAAGGGAAACGCTGTAAGTCTAGCGTACGACGAACTGAAAACTTTTACCGACGCGTAGACAAACACGGCAGAAGCGTCGAAAACGAAGAGAGCGGAGAAGCGTCACGCTGGAGTGGGGGGTCGGGCGAGAAGCGTCGTTTGCTTCAGACTGGAGGAGTGCCATTGCGGACAGACACTTGACGTTTGGAGAACAAGGATGACCGAGAAACGAGGTTCATTCCCCGTCACGCCTGCTGGGAAGTGTTCTGCGACCGCTACCTGCTTCCTTTGCGTGAGGGCTTTAAACGAACCCCGGCCTTCCGCAGCGATGCGCGTTCGTCGAACCTCAGAATATTTGACCGATGAAAATGGCATATCCGTGGCAACGGCGATTTCGGCCGCTTCAAGTGCTGGTAGACAAGTGACGTCACAGTGATGCACGCGATGAGCTACAAGGTTGAGCACGGCACGCAAGACACTTAGCTTAGTAGAATCGTCTGTTTGAATTGTGGAAAGCGTAGATTAAAAAAATCAAAATTAACCTTATATTGTTGAAAGCTTTCAAGTTGATTTTTACAACGAAATTGTATTAAAAAGGTTTACACAACAACCTACGTTTTTTGTATGAAATTAAAAATCGCAGTTATGCGGATCAAAAGAATCAAGGACATTTGCCGTTTGTCAAATCGTGAAAATGTCGTGTGCCTTTTTTGAAAACGGAAATGTTTCTGCGTTTCCTTCCCCCACGCACTGCGTAAGTGTCAACTCCACACAGAACAAATATTAACAGTGCACTCTTCTTCGCTGGCGGCCAACCTCGGTTCGACGTCATCGTGATTTGAAACACGTTCGAAGCTTCCGACACCCTGTCATCAGGATGGGGGCGTCTTCACGGGTTGCTGCTATTTTTGTGCGCTCTGCTTGACAGTAAAAAGTGTATTTTTAAACAGATATTAAGCATCAGCAAAACTAATCCAGCTTAACAGCATACGTGAAACCAGACTTCTGGTGTGGGGGTCAATCAAAGCTCACTCTAGATGCTTGCGCCAAAACAAGATCGGTCAGCCAAAGGCAACAATTTTGATGAAACCAGATTCCACCTGACCCGTGCCAACCTTCATCAATCAATGCGTTTTCTACAGTTGCGAAATAAAGATCACCAAACTTGTGACTTCTAACAAGATATTTTCCAAAACCCTAAGATACGTCTTAAATTCCTCGTGATATTGTGTCCCTTACAATGTTTTTCAAACGCATTTCAAAATATTTTTGAAGATTAGATCGTTGGGGAACAAAACGTGATTTAGAAAATAATAACAGTCATTCACCACTAATTCATATTTGAATCGCTTATTTCGTTTCTCTCTAACTTTCTAAGACTAGAACAACATGGTACAGACCGAAATTACAAAAGGCGAAAATTAAAAAGTAAACAATTTGAAGAAAATTGGACTTTGTAGTCAATGCTGAAAACGCGAGTTTTTCCTTTCCTCACGACAACGAACAAGTCAATTCCTCCACCTGTGGTAAAATTTCTCTTATTAAAAATATTGATGAGTGGTTCACAGAGCGGGCTCACNCGCAGATTTACATTAACAAATTTGAGCAATGAGCAAAAAGCGACATGGAAGATTTTGATCCCGTTTGAAAGCAAGAGTCAAAGGTCACGCAAACTGCTCCAGCGGAAGGTTCTCAGTTGTGGGATCTAGTTACACGCAATCGCTGACCGCACGGGGCGCGCCGAGAGGTCACGTGAGTGGGTTGACATCAATCGAGAGCCCAACCATCCGTAAACTCCCACGACCGCGAAAAATTCTCCTAACACTGTTGTGGGCGCAATCCACTCAAAAACTGATACTTCCCTGCCGTGTTGTCTTGTGTGCCTGCCATATTTACACATCAACAACCCTGTGCACACACATCTGCCGCCGGTAAACGCTGAACTGCTCAGCTTCCCAGTCNGGGATTCACATCAGATAACTTGTCTATTTTTGTGGCGTTTCTGTTTCACTTTCCAATTTGCTGACTTCTTTCGCTACTATAGGATAATACGATTTCAACTACACATATTCGTTAGAAATATTGGACTTATCTCTGAGGCTACGTTGCCCTTTGTTGCTGAAGGAAATAAATTTTTCTTTCAAAAATATTTTAGTTGCTGAGAAACTTTTCTTTACATTCAGTAACTGATAAACAACTGTAAACAATATGAAAGGGATAAATTTAAATACACCGCGCCAATTACAAACGAATGAAATATGAAATATTCTTTTTTGTTCAATCACAGATTGTACGAAATTTGTTTAGTAACAACTTCGCGTTTTGATTGCAAGCGGAACTCTACTTTACCTTTGTGATTACTAAATGCTAGCTTCCATACAGCATGACAAACATGAAGTTTCGTTTCGAACAAGCAATTCAAATTTTAACAACTTCTTCCATAGAAAAACTGTTAACTGATGTTTGGCTTCAATCATAGAATGATTATACCATCCTGGCCATTCACCGAAAGTAATGACGAGCTGCATGTTTTGGAAGCAACAACAGATAAAAATGTACAAATTGCAAAAATAAGCAGATCATGTGAACATCACTGTAGAGTGGTGTTTTGTGAACAGATGAAACAGATCTTTCAATCTTATGCAGAGAAGTACTTACTTTTTAATGCCATGCTAGCTGTTTAAAAAGATTTGAAAGTTCCACTGACTCCGAAAATAGATTTACGACCCATTTAGTTTTCAAAGCCGCTACTGTTTTTACCTGTTCAGGAATTTGCCTTCCAAGGTTGGCACAGTTTTGAAGCTTCCCGCAATTACAAAATTATTTGCAACAGATGTAAGGGAAAAATAGATGGACTCAACTTTTTCATACCATTAAATAAACATTAAATCTATTCAGATAAACATTTAACAAAGTGGTTGAGGCGCTTGATCTTTGTTATAACTTTGCAACTGTAAAAACAGCCATGTCTAACCATCCTGTTCTTTCGTTTTTTAAATGTCTTTTTTCGAAAATAATCCTTTGCTCGATTCCAGAAAAGGCATTTTTTTTCCAGAAGCAGATCAACAAAGTTTCCAAACCATAAGATATCCTCATTGCTTGTAGTGGGTATGTAATTTTGCTTGTTTAGGCAACTGCGTTAAGTCAACTTTCAAAGTTAGCCTTGTGTTAGAAAGGCTTCTTTATCACAGGCAGGTGATTGTTCATTAGAAGAATACAAGCACCAACTACGTGTGTTGTTTCAGATGCACAAAAGGCTTCGAAAGAAACGCTTCATTTGCCACAAGCAAATACGAAAATAAAAATCTTGAAAATTGTTTGGTTTTGTGACTATGATTTCCAAAAGATGCCCAAACGTTTTACCCAGCTTTGTATTCCTAACAAAACTTACTGGCATTGCAAAGTTATTTTCGGAACTGTAATTAGTCTATTGAAGCTGCAAATGAAGGAAGTCTTATGTTGTTTTCACCGTTTTAAAGCACATTTACTTTTCGCAAAAGACATGTTTAAAACAAACATTTTGTTAACTGCAAAAGAGCCGTTTGAACATCTTGACCATTTAACCGAGTCCTGAAGTCCCGACCCTATAGGCAACGTTTTCATACAAATCCAAGGTATACCAGAAAAACTCTGATCAGAAAAACAAAACAAAATTTTGATAGTTTGAAAAACTTCATTTTAAAGTAATGTTCGTTGCAATCCGTTAAATTTTTGGGACTTGGGTGTTAACTTATGTTAGCGCTAAACTAAAATCATGTCAGCTGGTGCCAAGCTGTCAAATCTGGGGACTCCGTCAACGAATCCTTTTCACTCATGACCTTTTCCCTTTGTTTTTCAGGGCTGTAGCTTCACAGATGTCATAATCGGAAGTGGTATGCAAACGAACATCAAAGGCAGTTTCAGAACAGATTAACACATCAATTTCGCGAGAAGAGCGGCGCTTGTTTATTTCCTAAATCGTTTTATGAATCCGAAAATGATGCTACGAAAGCGAATGATTGTTTTACGGCAAAAAACGCTTTGAAGTTGTCGTTTAATTTCCGTCAGTAATAAAACTTACGACTGGCTTCAACAACGGAGATTGTGGCGCACAGCTGTACAATTCAGGGGGCAGAACTAAACGCTTGACTGCTGAAAAAGTCCTGGGCTTGTGGAATTTTAAGCATTGACACTAATAGCTCATTCGTGTTGGCTTATTCAACATGGAAATAGCTGTGTGGAATTGAAAATGATACCAAAGCATTTTTTCACAACCAAATACGTCTGTTACTGCGTTTTGTGATTCAATGACCGGCAAGCTGTTATCAGGTTGAACTGACGCAACGTTTTCAAATTTTCACAGAACCTTTTCCACGAAAGCTGATGCTCGCCGATGGAAGCCACGATTACAACAGTCATGATTTTTCACGATTATGATAGCAATCACGATGTATCACGATTATGATATAAATCACGATTTTTCACGATTATGATAGAAATCACGATTTATCACTATTTTTGATTAGCAACCGCAAGCTTAGCGACGACTTGGCTTGTTTTCAAGTTAGGTCAAAGATACGACAGAAAAATGCTTTATTTAACAATCGTGCCGCTTTGTTGTCTGAATCCGCAACCTTTCGTTTCACCGAAAGTGATGGCAAGCAGGAATCAGGCACACTGCAAATGGGATTATAGTTAAACTGAGAGCCCCGATTGATGTCATGCCCGCGTGGAAGGTGTTAGAGATTTGCACTCTAGACTTTCCTCTGGCGTCAATCCAATCACTTCCAAGTCGCCGAATCGGAAAAAACACACCGTCGTCGCCTGTCGCCGGCGAAAGTGGGAACTTCTTGTTTTCGTGCCATTGCACCACTGAGCTGAGTTTCTTTTGACGCTTATTTTGCAAAATCATTGCGGCCTTGTCATGTGACAGCACACCAAAACAACTTTGAATATTTAACGCAGGAGAGTATTTTTCGAAATACAGGTCAGTTGTACCCTTGGATGCCGCGGATTTGCTGTAGCGTCTTAAAAATAGTTCAAATCTTTGATGTAATATCTTTTTTCTCATCACATTTTCGAAGTGATTTTGATGGTTGGTAAAGTTTTTAAATTAATTTTGATGTGGATCTTTTGGAAATAAAACTTCCGTTGCCCAAGCCTTGACGTTTGCAGTCAATGGAAACTGCATTCCCAACTGAGACTCTGGGTCAGACGTTTTCCGACTCAATGCATTTTCTAATACACTACGATTCCTTTATTAACCACCGTCTGCGGATCTCGAAGCATTTCTCCCATCACAGGACGTTTGAAAGATTGAAACGGCTGTAAAAAGAAAATCATGGTTCGAGGTTGTGAACTTTTTCTCTATTTTAGGTTTGTGAATGATGATTCTATCTCCATTGGCCGCCCATGCACTCACCTTTTTGGTCCAGTCTGCTTACTTGCTTTGCTTGCACGTGATTCCGTGTGAGTTAACCAGAAGAGGTTGGAGTGAAACGTATATTACTTGGTTAACCGTTACCAATGGTTGGATAATTTCAATAATTTAGATAAAAAGCTGAGGCAAGGTTCACTCTGGCTGTTTGGCTTCACCTCATTCAGCTGAAAAATACTTTGGACGTAGTGTTACGATCACTTTCGTTGATTGTTACGCAATAGGTTCCTCTACAGTAGCTGCGCAGCTTCGCAGAAAGGTTGTGTCGAACGGGAACATTGCACTGGAGCAAGGCAGCCTTCGTTGTAAATTTTAACTACCAAGATTTCATCTGTTTACGTCATCGCTTTTATGATATTTCGCCACGATCGAGTGGAATGTGTTGAGTGACCGAGAGAGCCTGTCGGAAATGCTGGAAGATTTGAATAAACCTTATGTCTTGGGCTGAAGAAACGACGCAGCGCTAGTGGGAGATTTCTTTTCGATAGTTCATGCTCTTTGGGAGATTTAAGGCCTGGTGAAAAGGAACCGAAAACAGTAAAAAATGTTATATAATTATGACTAATGGCTGTACAAGGAAACATCTGAAGATATTTTGTTTCATGAGACAAAAGATAAAATATACAACTTCATAACAAAGCTGCAGGTCACAAGAAATTACTGTAATGCAGAAAACATCCTTAAAACCTAGAGCAGGTTACACTGCTGCTGGTGATTAATATATTTGCGAAATATTTGCAACTGCATCTAAATCATATTGAGTAAGAAGAAAAATCGTATGAGTGCAATGTTGCAAACATGGTGAATATGCTGTATTGCAACAAAATTACATCAAAACTATTTGAAAAAAGATGTTGGTCAGTACAAAACTCGACTTAATTTTTCAGGGCAACTTTAACCATTCTCATTTCCCGTAATCCGTGATGCCATGATCAGAGTTGGTGCAAATATGTTGATTCTTGTTATCATCATTCACACAAACGAATATTGTGAACGAAGACTATTCCTGGCACGAAAATCAGTAGCAAATATATTGATGAAAAGAAAAAAAAAATGTCCAACGCAAACCATTTCCCCAGAAGCTTACGACAGGATGCCAATTGAATGATGCACTCCTAACAAACCTGACCAATCGGAGCGTGTCGTCTATGGCGTTGTCATTAATCCGGATCGCCAGCGTAGGGCTTGAAATGAAAGGTTAATGACCAAGTCATTAATTTTTGATGAGCGATCTCGTTACGAATTGCCTGCTATAAAACAAATTAGACCAATTTTGTTCCGAAGATGATATATCTTACATTTTTTCAACTTTCCAATATTTCGGGTCTATCGACAAATTGTCACTTTCTCGCCTTAATTTTCCGACGTACTTTTTTGCATCAACAAACAGTGTGCTTCGCTGAGTATGAAGAATAGGAAAACAACAAAAAGGCAAATCCTGCATGTCTAACGAGAGCATTTCCTGACTCTGGTCTAGCATCGAATTACATGTTTGAAAGTAATAAATGGACAAGAATTTTAAATTTAGCTTTTCATATATTTGGTGTTGAAACTGAATAACTCGTGTAATCAAAATCAAACGAAAATGACTGACGAATACAACAGCTTCTTTTCACCACAAATATGAAATTCAAATTTTTACATTTGTGCTGTTGAACGTCTGCAGGTCTTCCTGAAAAAAGTAAACATTCCACAGCTTCTCTAAAATCTCGCATCAGATGTTTTCCCAGTTTAACAGCCCTGCGCTTTACAAGGAGAATATGCATGTTGCTTTTCAGTTGAAGAGCTTATCTTTATGATAACAACGACATCAGCATAACAACGTCAACAACAAACACAACAGCAAAGCAACGAGTAAAACAGCAAAAGCAAAAACGAAATCAACGTTAGTGATGAAAGCAAAAACAGTAAAAACATCCCTTTTTAGTTAAACAACCATAGTCGTATATTCCTGTTGTTTTTATAAAAATATCTATTGTTTAAATTAAAAAATCGGTAACCTTATTTAACAGATCCACTAACATTTCTAATAATGCTGTTGTATATTCAGTAGGAGTTTTGAATAAGCATCGTAGAGCGAAGCAAGAATGAATGAAAAGCAGATGAGGTGCTCATAAATATTAGCTGAGATAAATATTACACATGTCATTGCCCAATCCTTTTCCAGTATGTTTTTCAAGGAAACGCGTTAATCAAAATTTCCTTTCCTCGTTTGTGTTAGTGTTGGCGGTAAGGTAGCAGCAGTAACTTTTTATATATCTTTCAAGTGTTAGCGTCCAAAAACTATCGGATAGAAGCAAGGCAGCGTCTGAAGGTTTTCGTAATTTTGTTTATTTGGAAGTAGGTGTAATGAAATTTACTTTTCAATGTCTTCAATCAACAAAAAGAATTATTTTGGAAGGAAAAATTATAAATGGACGAAAACTATCACATTGTAATTGTTCCCTGAGTCTTGGCTTTCGTTCTGAACTACTGTCTTATCAGGAATTGCGTAAAAAGTCTCCTTGATTTTGTTGCTTTAACAAAGCAAGAATGAACCATAGTCCCAATGCTTATATCCGATTCACCCTCTGCTGTAGCGAAGTAATTACCGATCCACCGGTTAAAATACTATGTTCGATTTGTTTACGTCTGCCGTTTGCAGAGAAAATATTTCAAGCAAACAATGATTCTAGCATTCGTAATAACTTGCTTTGGAAAATTATGGGAGTTTATAAATTACATGAACTGATTTTAAATAAGAAAGAAAGACGTACTATTTGTCTGTTTACAAAAGCAAGAAAATATCAGTATGAAATGCGCGTGAGGCGTTTTGTTAACTTTCATTGATTGAATGCAGAAATTCAGTTTTTATTGAGCAGGTCATACCAGCAGCTTCTGTGAAACCCTTCAAAGGTCGCGGGAGAGAGATTAAGTTTAGTGGCAAGTGGCAGCACAGCCGGGAATGTTTACTGCTAAACAAATAGGGTCCCAAACGAGGCGTGAGGTGGCGCAGATCTTTCGAATCTTCGTCATTGGTGACTAAATATTGATTCGGAATTAATTGATGTGACAGATCTGATATATCGGCAGGACTTGGAGTCGATTCATTAAAGCAGGGTCTGTGTACCAACGACAAACATCTCATACAGTGTGGCCTGCGCTAAAGTGAAGCAAGCATTTTGCGTGCCTTAAGCATTTTGATTCCAGCTTAACATTTTTGTGCTTATAAAAAATGATCGAAGAAAATTCAAAAGTAAATAAGACAGCTTAAAAAATACATTGAAAATCTACGTGCTCATTTGAAACACGATCTGGATTTGCTGATAAACACATCCAATTCAAATCTCTGTTGTTTGATTTTACAGTTTGTGTTAATAAGTAATGATATTATTCCAATAAAGAAGTAGGACGACAATATTTAGAAAAACTACGAAAATATGACATGAACCCGGGCAAGAAAAAGCACTTAAGTGACCTCGAAAAAACGGATCTGCCTTTTAACAACCGGTTTCCACTTTCTGAAATGAAATCGTCTTACATTTTTGTTTGAGAACAAAGCCTTCTGATACCAAATTTTCTCTTCTCGCAACGTTAAAAATCAAATGATGTTTGCGAAAAAATCCCTTGTTTGAAGTTTAAATATTTTTCGATCAGTTGGGTTTAGCCCAAGAATCTCACTGTGGTTCATTCCAAGCCTCCATATCTCGTGATTTGCTGAAGATTTACGTCAGTTCCGTCAGAAGTAAATAAACAAAAACGCGCGAGTAATTTGCCCAAAACAAACGCGATCGACGAGACAAACCCTCGAAAGCGAACATCAAACGAAACGGGCTGTTCGCAACCGAGAAAAATCACTTTCAACGTTGGCGAAGCTGCGCGTCCGCTGTGCGTGTGTTTGAACGCAGTCCGGGCTGGGTCCCGGTTAATAATTAACCCCCATAAAATATCCAGGTTTGCAGCGGGGAGGATATTAGACGAATTAACCTGGGCGGCCGATCAAAAAACGACCAGCTCATTAAAATCCCGCACCTAGGTGTATTTTTCTGAACATACGCGGGGTGTGCATACATAGGTTTATTGGCACAGGGCGGCTTTGGGTTTGCGGTCGTGGCAAACGAACCGACGCTGGACCTTACGCTGGCAGACTGCATTTCTTCATTTATTTCTCGAACTGTTGGGATTTATCGGCAGTGGTTGCGCTTTGGCTGAGAAAAAGAATGTTTGCCTTGCCATTCGGACTGCTTGTAAACGGTGGTGAAACAAGGA
>JGI24159J19872_10006391_pt1 | contig 15343 bp, 13 predicted proteins | sample Ectturendosymbi4_FD_19872 | JGI IMG/M metagenome (IMG submission 19872) | reverse complement strand
GACGCCAGTGACTGCGTGTTATGGCTGTTGTGCCACATTGCTTGTTGGTTCCGTAGCGGTGCAGTGGTAAAGTTTGACCAATTTCATTCACTCAGGCTTCTAAACCAAGCTTAGACTTCTTTCCTCGTAAATGTACATGTGTGGAAGTGATTGATTTACGCAATAGGGTCCTGCGAAGCATTGGGTTCTCTGCAAATCGATGTCCCATCCCCCCACCGAATTGGCCTATGTCCGCTACTGACGGCACAGTAGATACTTCTGCACTGCAGCCATTTGACATTTCTGGATGTTGCATCCAATTTGCTAACTCACGTTGACCTATCACGTTAGTGTTTTGTGAGTGGCCACGGAAACTTGTAACGAACGCTATCTTGCTCCATGCAAGCGTGGTTTTCCCATATCGCAAGCATTCTCGCTGACTCATGCATTATTATCTGTCGAACGGTGCGTCATGCTGAATGTATGTGCCTGTCTGGCTACCATGTGTGCGATCGTGCTGTGTACCTGACAAGCTGTGGAGTAGTAGTCGGTCACATAGAAGGTGTAACAATGCTTTTGCTTTTCTGCGTTTTCTCGAATTCTGTGTAGTTGTTGGAAACAAAAGTAATTGTAATTTGGTCAATTTTTATTGCAAATTACAATTACTCGAAAATATGTAATAAATTGCACTGAATTACAATTACAGTTGTAACTCTGCTCTTCACCTATGTACCTCACAGCATTCTATGTCTATTATGGACTAGAACAGAGATTGATTTCCCTGAACCGCCCTGTTGCGTAAACTGAAAGCAGTAAGCATACGGTAAGTCCTGAAGCAATACCTCGAGTCATGTCGGTCAGTGAGAATCAACGCAAAGGTAGTTACACGTGGCAAATTATGTCCAACCGTGAGGAAAGCTTTACCGTGTTGTTGAGTTCGAACAAGTTCCAGAGTACCTCATCTGGCTTAACCACTTTCAAAAATGCTACGCAACGTTCTGCGCTTCTCGGCGGAAGTAAACTATGCTGGAACCATTGCCCACAGTTCAACACATGCGTCGATAATGCAGTAATAATGAATGACATCTTTCATTAGAAACTGCGACAGCGACTTACCACATCAGCGCTTTGGTAAAATGAACTGCGCGCCTCGCAAATCGCATCACATCTCCTGCACCAGCAGCAAACTTGTGTGCCGCATTCCGCTCCTTTTCGCGACAAACTTCCAACCACGACAATAAACACAGTATCACATTTAATGGCAGCGTGTTTCACGGAAACGCACACAGGAAAAACAACACATCAAAATATTGCACAGTTTTTGTCAACCGACGATTCATTTGAACACGATGTTTTGTTCAGATCGAGGAAAGAAATCTGTAAAAAGACAGTTTAGTTTGATTTCGAGCGACATTCGTCGCACGCAACAATTGCGTCAGCGTTAAGATGACAACTACTTTTTGGCGGAGTTACGACTGCAGCACCGAAAACGAAGTTCACGCCGAAAACCAATGGCTTCGAAAACTCCAAATCTGCAGCCAAGTCCTGCCTACGTGAACAGTCAGACAGCTGCCAAGAGCGAGGGTTAAAGCACATGACACGAGGAGCTGGCACCTTCCATTTTTCATTGCTAGCAGAATCCTAGTCAAGAGGGAACTGAGCAAACGGTGCCGTGACCACATCCGCCGAAACGCACGAGAGAACAAATTATTGTTTTGTCGAAAAAAGCAGAACGATTCTCGAACGAGCACAACTGTGCGATGCTTGACAAAGCATCTTTTGAACAATCATCTGCGCTTTGTATTGCACGTTCACCTTTTACCAGTTGTTTCTTGTTCAAGCTGAGAGCTTTCATTTTATTGGTAAGTCAGAGCAATTCGCTCTGTCGGAAAAAAACAGTGGTGATCCTAAAAAGCATGTGTTTTGGACTGCTTTAAGTTCTGAGCGTGCGCCAAAAACGAACGAAACGTCCAAAACCATTTCTATATAAAGCTTAAGGCTTTTGTTGAATCGACGATTTTCACGTGCAGCAGCTAATTGCAACATATCTTGTGATCTTAAAAATCTCTTTTCTATTGGTTTTCCCCATCTTCCAACTTCGGTGCCAGTGGGGATAAAGGTTACTTTTTTCAAGCAAAACAAAGTTAGGGCTGCGTTTTTCTTCTTCGCGACACGTTATGAAGAAAAAGAAACAACCACATCACGTGTCGTACGGAAGGTGCTCGCGCTGTTTAAATTCAAGTTGAAGATAAAATGGCCAAACCTCGTAGCAGCACGATCAAAAGGCGTCGCATCCATTCGGTATGGGCAACAAGCAAGCGGCAAACTTAATAACACGAAGTGTTCCCTAGTGAAACATATTCCACACGATCACGACACTAGCAAATATGGTCACATGCAACTGGCTGCTTTGCTAAGTCAGTAGCCACGGCTAATGCTCTAAGCGCGCAGCAGCAAACCGAATAGAAAAATAAAGATACTGATACTCTGGTCAGCGGTCAGACGCAACTCGGTGAGGTTCCCTGGGTCAGAATATTATCAGTTGCGCAAGAACCTGGTTTTCCAGGCCAGTGCTTTCAATGCCACGGGACAAAAGCATCACCGCTTGCTCGTCTTGAACAGTGCGCACTCTGCAACTCTACAAATGCAAGTTACGGTATTTGCATAATGAAACAACTTGGGACACAGGCAGCTGTGACTGAGTACTTAGACAAGTTGAAGAATTTCATCACCCAAACAAAATGCATCGCATAAAAAGCCATGAGAAGCTTGCCCACAGCCAGTGACAAGAAATCAGACAAATTGCACTCAGTCAGGACACAACCACAAGAGCAACTTTTAACACTACAGTTCACGCCAAAAAGGGCTATGACAAACTGCTATGTGATAATCAGAGTCAAAGCGAGCGTTTAGTAAGAATGTAATATAACTCTGCCGTTTAGTTGATTACGATCATTTGCGTAATTGACTTGTACACGAGGCAGCCGCAGTGACGTGATGAGCCTTACGCCGTAAACACAACGTGAACTCTTTCACCGTGTCCAGAACCAGCACCGCTTGCTGCACAGCAGGCTCCCGAAGCAAGATCGCTCTCCTGCCATGTGCCAGCGTTGCACCATGCTCATATGTGAAAACGATATTCGTGGCCATCAGTCAAGAGCAGCACCACGACCCGGTTGTTGACCCAGACCAGCTTGGCGAAGCTCATCTTCGAGTGGCCAGCGCCGCCGTTCTTCGACTGCTGCGGCAACTGCAGCGGACTGATCGTCTTCACGCACTTGACATGCGACTGCAGCATGCCGAACAGGCTGGTGGCGGTGATCCAGAACGTGAGCTGGTTGTCGGCGGCGCTGTACACGCTCAAGTATTTTCCGTCCGGCGAAAAGCAAAGAGCGGTGATGCGACTCGATCCGCGCGACACGAGCTGGTGTTTGCACGTGCGTGTGTCGTAGAGCACGATCGAGCCGTTGCCGGCCGCCACGGCCACGCGCCGGGAGCGGCCGTCGTAGGACACGGTGTGGAACTTGGCCAGCGACGGGACGGCTTCAAGCAGGCCGTGCGAGGCGCGCAGGATGGAGACGTCGATGCAGAAAAGAACGATATCGACCACCTCCACCAGCACGTTGCTTATGTCCGACATCATTTTGTCTGAGAGAAGATCGATAATTCGAAGGATTTCGGGCTTGGCTCGAACCAGGACGGAGGTGGCGAGCAGCGCTTGATGCTGCGGATTGGCAGCGGCGGCGTTGTGTCGCGCGACTTCGCGCGCTATCGTGGTAATGAAGGTCAGAGGTCGAGCGGTAGCGATCAATGACAGGGAATGGTGGGCGGTGCGGCAGGCGTCCGCCTCGGGAGAAAGAGGCAGGCCGCTCTGAATGTCGGCGAGGTGCTTCGAGTAACTTTCGCAGAGTTCAAGCAAGCCTAAAAGCACGGCGGTCACTTCCATGAAAGGCTCCCAAACAGTGAAGCCGCGACCGAGCAAGTCGATCGCCGCTCTGCGTATGGGAATGTGAGCGGGCAGTTTCGTGGAGGGAGGATGGAGCAGCAGGTACACTAGCGCTTTGCATGTGTGCCGCGCAAGGGAGTAGTCGGTGATTCCGAAACCTTCGGGCACGTCCGAACTGTTCCGCAGCTCCCTGCGATGGGGTTTGAGTTCTTGGCCAAATTCGGCCCCGATTACGCCCAGGATCACAATCGCCGTAGCGTGACGTCGACGCACCTGCAGAATCGATGGGAGCATTATAGGTTCAACCGGTTACAACAAATCACTAACTGTACCTGATGTGTTTTGAGCTCAGGGGAAAACGGTAAGTATAACCTGGTTTCAAAACTTAAGTTTGCGCTCTTGCTAATGCCGCCCAGAAAAGATCAAGACAGCGCAAAACAGACTTAGTCAACGCAATTCTTCAACGTAAAAATCGTTCCGATCTATAACCGTGATGCAGTGTTATTGCTTTTAACAAAAAAACAAAGGTGCAACGATCTTTTTGCATTAGCCTTTGACAATACAAGTATATGGTTTGATTCACAAAGCATGCAGGTTTATTCACTCGTTGTCACACGCGCTTTGCCTCTCGGGATGGTCGGAGGGTCAGCAGACTTAGCAGGACACGAAATACTTCACGTTTGTCAGCAATCTAGTATCAATGGCTCCGCACCAGCTTTAGACGGGACCAAGTAAGTCAGGTGAAGTAAACACACTACCTGGTCTTTAGTCGACCTCTGAAACGTTTCCCCGTTGGTGTGGCCAGCAGGACCCGCCTCGCTAATCTTTCCTGGGGCATTCTGGTCGCGCGGCCATGCCGTCGCAGTTGAGATCTCTCTAGTCAGTTAAGTGGCTCGATATTTTAGGAATTTACAAATTTGACAGCTGCGCACTTTGTCACGAAGCGTCACGCTGTGAACACTTAGCAAAAAAAAACATCTTTGCCGCTTGTACTTGAGATAGCACTCTGTCAGTCATTACCCAAGATTCACGACCATAGGTGAGGACACAACAAAGGCCGATTTGAAAACTGACAGTTTTGTGGCGTTGGAAAGCTCCCGTTTTGTGACCAGAAAGCCATAAAGCTCACGTATAATGCAGTGTTTGCTTTACCAATCCGTTTATCACTCTGCTTGTTCGACCTTCCGTCACCCGTGAATACCACCCCATGGCACTTGAATTTCTCCACATGCTGCAGGGTACTGCCGTTTACAGCGCGCACAGGCTTGGGTTTCTGGAGAGGCATAATACCTCAGACTTTTAGGTGATAATTTTCATTCCCGTTTCGTCGCGCGCAGCTGAAAATTGATCAAGCTCGTGTTGAAGGACCGTACAGAAGCTGCAAGCCGTGACTGGTCTATGCAATTCATATAAACTATCGGAGTCCACCACAGGCGGACGTAAACATTGTACTCCCCAACCAGCCGCACTTCGCGGCGATTGCGACAAGCTTCCGATTGCTTCGCCAAACGCCTACCTCGTAGGAAAGCTTCGACGCTGAGGCGACATTAGTTGACTGTCCTTGCAGTCCGGATATCAAGTCGTCACTTCCGGTGCTTGATCCGTCAATAGGCTCTTCCATCGCGTGGTGCGGCAAAAGGGAATCGAGCTGCAATCCGCCGAGCGAAGTAGCCGAGTGACTGACGTAATCGGGCACGTGACGCGACCAGAACTCGACGACTTGTCTGCGCCCCTCATGGCCCATCTGCCTCAGTTCGGCGAGCATGAGAGCTTGGGCGGCTTCACGCAGCTCCAGACATCTTATGACACGATACAGAATTTTCAAATGCAAGCGAAAGCAACTGCGATGGTTTTGCAGAGCGATGTTTCAGCATGACCATGACCATGACCTATGTTCGGCCCGTAGTTACGATCCGGAACAGGACTTTTCGGTCATGCCGATTCGGTTTGAACCGTTTCGGTCACGACATTTCTGAACATGAACTCATTGCATTTGTTCATTTAAATGATTATAGGTAGGCGAACTCCTTTTTCAGGAGTAGTGATTGCAATTAAATCCGAAATGAAACTACGTTTTTGAAGAATTGTATTTAATTGCAAAATGTCGATAACGATTTAGTTTGCTTTCTGATGATAATGAAAATGGTATGCTGATTAACTGTTCTATCTTGGATCATGTTTGTAGTTCTTTTTTAATAAAAGCTTTCGCTGATATACGTACATTTGCATTAAAATGTGAACAAGTAAGATTTCTGCAAGATTTCATAGTCTGACCGAAATGTCCCTAGACAGAAAGACCGAAACGGCCAGACCGAAACGTCGCGTACCCGTTAAGATCAACTCACATGAGGAAAGGTGAAAAAAAACGTTTTGGAACGGCACACAGTTGCCTGTATTTTGCAATGTAAACCGCACCGAAACCTGATGCGCAACCTTGAATAGTTAATTGAAGAACTTACTTTGTTACAATCTACGCCGAATTCCACGTTTCATTTACCCACAAACTGAAAACCCTACGAATCGCAGTTAGTTTGTGCCTGGCTATCGCCAATTGGGTGAGAAACGGAATAAGCATGATACAAGTCAATAACTGAAAAAAAAATTTCCTGCAAAGTCTCGCTAAGAAATTATATCTGAGAGTCATCATAATATGCTGTGTGGTGTAACGGTTCAAAACGCAAAAAAAACTAAACCCAAAAATTTACAGTTAGTAATGTGACTATGTGCGATTCAGCGAAGCTAGCAGTAAAACTGTCTCGAAAGCCAATCTTGCTATCACCGGCTGTGATATTAAGAACGATTTAAAACAACAGAAATGTTCCTGTGCGATGTGTTCTGTCGCCAATACAACCAACACAATTACTTGAGACACGCAGTTTTACAGCTAGTAAGAAATCTGTTGGAAAACAAGCAAAGGGAACCTCTACGTAAAAATGCTACCTGTCCTGCCACCTTCGGGCCAGCAGCTCTAATTTCGGTGGCTTGTATCTCGCATCTTCCGTTTTTTCAGGCAAAAGAACGCAATGAAGCGTGGCCAAAAGTGACCAACCTTGTTTTACCTGAAATTAAAACACAAATAACTCTTCAAAAATACCTCATGCTTTCCTAAAAGAAACGTATACAGCATAGGGATAGGCAATTATCGCTGTGATTCACTCGTCACACAACGAAAGATGATTAAACACAATATAACAGGCAAAATGGGGATAGATACAATGAGTCCAGTTAACAATGTCAGTGTCGCATATACTTGACTCTTTTGTAAACGTCGCAAGACAGCAATGTCACAAACGGAGCACTTGGCCAACGTCATCTCGGATTGTCATAAGAAGCAGCTGGTAGGTCATAATAAAGAGAAAAAAAAATTCCGCAAAGGAATTTTTCTCAAACACATGTTTGCGCCAGTTGTGTATGAGCAAAAGCCATCCCACACCATAAAGTTCTCATTTAAAATCAAAAAGAGCGAAAAAATATGAAGGCGCGAGGAAGTTCATCGATTGGTATATTCTACACTACAGGACAGGCACAATAGCAAATTTTCGCGTCACTGATTACGCTTACCCTACTGTCCCATATATCAACACCATGCCAAAAACGCAAACAAACACGGCTGATACCGACACTTATCCACCGTGAAGGTTTTGATAACACAACTTTTGCGATAGTCAAAACACAGTAAAAATATGCAGAAGTTAGACACTTTTGGATGACTTTTGTCACATTTATTTCTGACAACACGCCGTTTCAACTCTTACAATCAACTAACTTTATACGTGCTCCTCAAGAGAAGTGATTCAATGAAGTATGCCACTGAACCGATATGTCAAAACGCGATTAAATCTTAATAACTAAAATTATATCTCTCACAAAATGCGCCTCTAGCTGCCCCATGAAAGCTGCACGCAACCAAAATTAAATTAAAGTTTCGCATCGACTTAGGACTTTGAATATTGGATGTTAAATTAGTACCTGCGACTGATCGACCAATTGCAGCTGTTCTTCGTAAACGTCTTCAGATGTGGAGTCGGTGTTGTCCGCGTGGCAGCGGTTTTTCCTAGACACCTTTTTGACGAAACTTGCGTCTGGGAGCTCCATTACTGTGTTAGCAATCGATATGATGGCCATCAACAGTTGGGTAGTCAACGAAGAGGACGATTTCCAATGGCTTGAGTGGATCTGCAGCTCGTTTACCTGAAAAAAAATCCAGCGGGATTCCTTGAAACGTTAATCAGCAACACTATATTTCACGTTTTCCCATGCGGCGTTGGGAAGGCAACTTCGTGTCCTTGAAATGCAAACAGTTTGACGAGACAAAGTACGCAAGCGAAAGCAGCAACACCACGATGATGCAGTGAATAGAAGTGACAGGAACTCACAACCTTCTCGGCTAATACAAGCTTTATGAACCAAGCACGCCTTCCGGCCGAGCGAAACAAGAAAGATCCAAACTAACTCCATTATTGGCAACCTATCTTCGCAACTTTCGACAAACTTTCCAACTAAGTTGAGAAGCGTTTAAGCTAACAATCATGAAACTCCAACGCAGTACACGCGAACGACAGGCAATCATGCACTAGCCATACGATTTTCAATCAATCAGCAAAAACGTATCGAACCATGCAGAAAAGTTCGATCAATCACGCTTACGTACAGGATGCATCGAAGTTGAAGACTTTGGTAACTGTAAAGCCATATGACCGCCACGGGATAACAGTCCGAATGACACAATAGATTTTGGTGGCATTAAACCAAGTGTTCCACTGCATAGTTCATCAAGTTTGGAATCCAAACCCCAGCCATGAACGCATGAAACAAACACTTGTGCAACATTTTTTGCTGAGTCAATATCAAGAAAAGTTGTTGCTTTTTTGCCCTTCCTTGCCGTTGCTACACGCAACTCTGGTATCGAAGAATCACTGTCTTCATCAAGGAACTGATGTTTCACTTGCCGCAATAAGTTGTTTATGACTTTTTTGCCAGACCTGGCAGGCGAAGACTCGTCATCATTTCTTCTCTGCTGCGACGCATGCTGCTTGGAATTGGCCGAGTGGTCTAACAGCAACCTCGTAATCAGAGCCTCCGTGTTAATGAAAACAACATGAGAATCGGAGTCATGCAGGGGGCTTGCTCTCAAAGATGAAATTACCATGGCCCGATACAGTTTGCCGCCATCCTATAATGAAAAGCATATGAATTACACCAAAGTCCAAGAAACAACACATAACAGCAGTGGACGATTAATGTACAAATATGCAACTTCGAACATAAATCATAAACCAAAAGCACAGTTTCACTGGAAATTACCAGCAAAATAACACAGAAATACCTGAACATTTGATTCATTCTCAGAATTGTCCACACCTAATCCATCAATTAATGACTTCAGGCCTTGCTGAGCAACAGCTTTAAAAGCACTCAAACTTCGGTGTTTGAATACTTGCAGCAAGTTTATTGAACTCTGAGCAACCATGTCCGTTCTTACATTTTCCAGCTCATCACACGCTTTGAGGATATCAGCAGCTACAGCTCCTGTTTCAAATCTGTCCAAATGTCCCGTTTCCATTTGCCAGACAAAAACAGTCATATCAGCACAAGAAAGAATCATGTAATCATCTTCTGGTCTCCAGCGAATTTCAACTATAGGAGACGGGTGACGTGATGCCAACAATATACACTTTCTGTCTTTAAGATTGAGAAGGGCAACAGAGTGGTCACTGGCCACTGAACAGATCGACTGGTTAACACGTTGGTTGCACCCATCAGGTGGTATAATCAGCTGTGTTAACTCTCCCCCGTGGACATGAAATGAATGCATCACAGTGCCACTATTTATATCCCACAAAATAACAGAAAAATCTGAACCACCAGACAGTAGGAACTCTGAACTGTATCTTTTTGGTGCCTCCTGATGTGGATACAGCAAGCATGTGACACTATCATGGTGACCTCGCAATGTTCGATGGGGTGGCCATCCTTTGCGATTGCACAGTTCATCTTTTAAAAGATGTGCTTTGCATGTTTGCGCAGCTGGCACAATTACGATAGAGCCATCTTCACGACCACAGCACAAATAACAGAATTGAATAATGAACAAAGTTGAAGTAACATTTAATGGATTTTCTGGATCATGACTGAGCTGATCCACTATTCCTGTTGGTTTTTTGTTGAAGCTTGTCCACAAATCATACAAACTGTTTTTGAATAATGTTCCCAAAGCATATGTTGTTTGAGACACTTCTGCAAAAGTGATGACCCCATGGCAGTTGCCCACAGCCAGGTACAGAGGACCTTTATCAGTGGCATATTGAAAAGCAACCGCTGGAGGCAAAACAAAATGATCAGTTTTTAACAGGGAAATTGTTTGAACTACTGCTGGTACACATGGTGTTGCTGAGTTCAAAGCGGACCGACGGTGTTTTTGATCTGAAGCACTGAAAGATAACTTGTAGACAGTAATGTCTCCATTTCTTGACCACACTGCAACAGTTTCAGATGACAAAAAATATCCATCAACCAACGGATGTCCACCAACAGGTGCAGCACAAGAACAGAGCACGGAGTAATCACTAATGTCACAAACTTGCCATGTGGATGAATGTATGATCAATAAAAATCGTCTGCCACTGTCATCAACTTTAATAGACTGAGCTGTTAAATGGTTTAGCTGTTTTGAGTCCTCCTCAAAAAAGACTGCTTGAGAAGAAGACTTATGGATGCGCCACACTTTTATAGAGCCTCCAACTGTTGTGCCAATAACAACTGAAGGCTCAGATGAACGTAAACATGGGACAACACATGCACAAGAAATCCAGTCAGGACATATCCTTGAGACCAATGATACTAAAACACTTAGAGAAGATGCACTAAGAAGCAAGATTTCAGAAAACTGACCACAACACATAATACATTGCTGTGGCACATTGTCCAGTACAAAATTGTGTCCAGTGATAGATGCAGGTTTACCAGGTAATTTGCTTTGTTCTAAGCATTTCCCATCAACCAGATCCCATAAACAAATTTCTCCGCTCTCTGACACACTAACTATGTGTTGTTTATTCCACTCCATTTCTACACCTGGTATCGCAGTCAAGCCAACAACACTGCTGGTATGACCGAACAACATGCATCTTGGAGTAATGGCATGATCTTCTACAGACCACAAACAGAGCTGACCATCACGACATCCAGTAACAATTGTCTTTAGATCAGGAGAAACAAGAATGCAGCTGATGCGATGGGTGGGTGGTCTTGATCCCCATAACACAAGTGGAACAACTAAGCTGTGTGTCATGGCAATAATCAATCATACCAAGCAGCTGTAAAAAACATACTTGCTTTTAATTTAAGTCACTTAGATACCTCATATGTGCTATGCGACATATCCCACATTTTACAACTTTGATGAAAAGTTTATATATATGTACATTAAAACCATGCTTTTATCATTGTTAACACTGTACCAAAAATGCTTCCAGAATGCTGAAATAGAACATACACCACAAGCAAAAACTGGGTAGAATTTGTGTATTATTTTACCTGCTTTAACAATTTGTTTTTATAACAACGAACTAATGATGATAGTGTTGCAACCTCTCTGGTGGTGTTGCGTTGATTGTGTGATTCACCACGAACGGGATGTGCACAAAGAATAACACCTATGTATGTGGCGCGAACAAGCAATAATAGAGTGATCTCGTCAGGTGATCTCTATTGTTGCTTGCTGCCACGGTGCGAAGCTCTGCGCACATGCCGCTCAGGATTTCCGACCGCAACAAAATGGTACTGTGACCAGGATGTGAAGGTCGTGCGGAGTTCAGCCTTCACACAAAGAATGTGCGATCGGTGCGGTTCATTGCAAAAAGGAGGGGATGTTGTTGCAACCTCTCTGGTGGTGTAGCGTTGATTGTGTGATTCACCACGAACGGGATGTGCGTAAAGAATAACACCATTATGTATGTGGCGCGAACAAGCAATACTAGAGTGATCTCATCGGGTGATCTCTATTGTTGCTTGCTGCCAAGGCGCGAAGCTCTGCGCACATGCCGCTCGAGATTTCCGATCGCAACAATAGACATAACAATCTTGAAAAATCTCAGGAAAAATTCACAACTATCAACAATATGGCAAACATACCAACCACGTACTGTTTCAGACCATTGTCCCTGCTTAACTCAATAGGTGCCGGGTGGATTTATCTTCGAAGCCTGCATGAACCACTTTTGTACAGGCACTTTGCACCACCATAACTCAGCAACTGATTGAGCTAGAGAGCTGTTCAAACGCTCTAAAGGTGCGGCAAGTCTTCTTGTTTGGGTTTTTTTAAATTGGAAAGTTTTGGATATCTGTTTTTTGTGGGTGACATCTAAGTGGGGTAGGTTTAGGCCTTTTTGGCCCGGGTTACAGGGCCTGGACATCAACACCATGAGCAAATTTTACTCTAGTTTTTAGTGGAAACTAGGCTATAATACAAGTCTTCAGAATTTTTGACTGGCCATCTAGTGTTTTTGGTTTGAAAGTTATGGCCAAAACATCATTAATTGATTATTGTTTTTAGGCCATAACTTTTGAACATGAAATGCTGAAAAAGCAATCAAGGGCTCTAAAGATGCATACTGTAGCCAAGTTTCCACTAAAAACTTGAGTCAAAAAGTGTTTTTTGGGCCCGGTAATCTGAGCCAAAAGACCTAAACCTACCCAACTGATGATGTCACCCACAAAAATAAAACAAAATTTAGAAATTTCCAATTTTTTTTTTAATCCACACTAGAAGACTTGCCACATCTTTAAAGGGTTTCTCTCTAGCTCAACCGCCTTGTGAGTTATTGAGTTGCAAAGTGGTGCAAAAACAGTGGCTCAAGCATAATTTCAAAGTATGAGTATATCAAACACTGGCTCCCAATATATTAACAAGAAACACAATAAAAATTGTGAACTTCAAGAAAAACACCAACAATTACTTTAAATAAATGTTTAAGTGAGTAAACAGATTGCACTCCAAAGAGAAACAGATTTAATCTATCAAAACTCATATTGAAAATCAGGTGCTTTCACAATCAGCACTGATGGACATTATAACAATAAGCTGCTAGAAGTAATACTGCAGAATTAACACTTTGAGAGCCAGGGTACGATATATTCGTACTTTGATTTCGGCCTAAAACCAGCAGTTGTCAGTTGCTTTACCAACGTCCTAGCTCCTCCGCCGGTTGAACTAGAGAGCTGTTCAAGGGCTCAAACTAATCGGAATGTCTTCTAGTCTGCACTTGAAAAAAAATTTTTTGGTTGGGGGTTGCAGCTTTTGTGAGTGACGTTATAAGTGAAGTAGTTTTTGGCCATGTTGCCTGGTCTACAGCCCAACTGCTAGGCCAAAGAATTTCGCTGAAGTTTTCATTGGAAACTAGGCTCGAGTCCAAGTCTTTTGAGTCTTTGATTGACTTTCTAGTGTTTCTGGTTCAAAAGTTAGGATCTTAAACAAACAAATTAATTATATATCTAATTAACTAATTATTCAAAAATTTTTACAAAGTTAGATCATAACTTTTGAACCCAAAACCTTAGCAGGTCATCCAAAGTATCAAAAGACTCAGATTGTAGCCTAGAATCCAATAAAAACTTCAGCGAAATACTACCATCTAACCGTTGGTGCCCAGGGCAGGTGAAGTTGGCCAAGGTGGTCTAAAAGCCCTCCACTTATGACATCACTAACAAAAAACCTGCAACCCCCAACAAACATTTTTTTACAAGTGCAAACTACAAGACCTGCTGCATCTTTAGACACTTCGACCAGGTCCGTAACCTGAAAAAGAGCAGAGATATTCCTGGGCACAGCCACGTACGATTCAGCTGTTTTTTTGCGAACCGCTGAAATTAACCCAGACGTCAAAGTGTTAAACAGAGCTTGACCAATAAGGTCTTTTTGGGCCAATACTGATGTTTTTATTTTTTCATTGCAGATAACTGATGCCGATACTAATATATTTGCATTACTCAAGCAGTGTCTATTTTGTCTCATGAGGCAAAATAAACACTCCTGGAGCTATTTTGCCTTTAGCCAAACACGACTGGTTGAACCGGTCACATTACAGGATGGAATGCATGACTTGCCCAATATTTTGTAACACTGCTTCAGCAGTACCATAGAGTAGTGTCTATCACACATAATGCTACATTGCAATGCACATTAAACCAGCTCACAAGATGTTTTCAGGTACTGTTACAGGATGTTTTCATCTGTCGTGGCTACTGCACTGCAGTCAGTAGCCTTAACTCTAAATCAAGTATGCAAGCAGATCCACAAACAGGCAAACATGTGTTGCTTATAAATACTCCCTTGTGTAGGCCTATGTGCCTATGCTCAGATTCACATATCAAGAGTAAGTAAACAACGTGTGACATATTACTAACAGAAACCATCACTTCACTGCGATGAAGAACCATAGCCTGCAACAGGGCTGTGGAGTCAGAGTCAGAAGGGTTTTCATCCCGAGGAGTCAGAGTTGGACAAAATATTAATGACTCTTGACTCTGGGCTGACCTTTTGCTCAGCAATTTTGACTGTTTGTGCCACAGAAATGCATAAAGCTTTACACTTGGCAATTCAAGGCTTAACATTTCAACAAAGCAGAATCATGGCTATTCAAAACGGCTACATCGCACTAAGTTTCATAACTACACTTGATTCAATGTTTTTGCACAAGGATTTTGCCCCGCAAACAAATCCTGGTGTTGACTGACTTGTCCAGATTAGAACAACTAAGCAGCAACTTAAAATAAAAACACACTGTGATGTAGAACAGATGCTACGATTTCATCATGTTGCTATGCTCTTACTTATGTCACCTATTTCAATAAAATCGATTTATTGTGCAGCATGGGCGAAGAATGGTAACTGTCCGACCACCAACGATAATCCCAACCTTTGGTTTCTGGTCATGCTTCTACTGGTTTGTAACGCTTTGGTCCAATTAATTGAAGACAACACAGTTACTTTCGTGGTCTTCTACATACAGTAGCAAACAAAGCAACTTCAAACATGTCTTATGCAATTAAGTACTTTAGTGATTTTTGCATCATGCTAAAAAAATTCCAAGTAAAGTATTTTTGAACATTTTACTGTCACCACTGACAACAAACACTTTGAGTGCTAATGCGTAATTGAAGATGATTTCGAAAAAAAATTTAGAAAGCAGAATTGGTGCTTGATGTGGCACCTGAGGCAGAACCAGCCAGCAATGTTACGGGGGCAATTTCAGAAATATTTGGTAGTCAAGTCTCACAATGGCTTCATTACTGTAAGAGAGGTTACGTATAATTTACAACACCACTGTGACAAAACGATGACAAAACAGCCTTATATCACATATGGGTCAAATCATTATAATCCAACAAGAAATTGCAATTGTGTAACCCAATGTCACA
>JGI24159J19872_10006387_pt1 | contig 15348 bp, 12 predicted proteins | sample Ectturendosymbi4_FD_19872 | JGI IMG/M metagenome (IMG submission 19872) | reverse complement strand
AAGATTGCGTGTGGCCTATAATTTTGGATGCAGAGCTCTATACAACCTGCCCTGGAGAGCGAGTGTTAGTAGTCATGACTCATCAGGTTCAATGTAAATTCCTACATTTGAGGCATTATTAAGAAAAAATATGCACTTATTTGTCGAAAGATGCACAAGGTCTAATAACGTAATGGTTGCCTGCTTTGATGCAGTCAGATTGTTATATTCTTCGTTATTCTTTGAACACTACAACCGCATTTTACTTTGTGACTGAGTTCTCGGACATTACAATGTTTGTTCGTTTGAGGGTGTGCATGTCACAATGCATTCCTACTTTACCTGGCTGGGCTTGACCAGTTTAGGAATCAGCCTCTCTCTCTGCAGTAGTGTCGCACCAAACGAACCAATAGTGTTATGAATGCGTCTGTAAAACTGAGGCTCGGTCTCCAACGTCGTTACAAAACGCTCTGTTAAGTACGTTTCTGTAGCCTGGTGTCAAGAGAAATTTCTGACCTTTGCGAAATTTCTGATCTGTTATTTTTGTCAGTTATTTTGCTTCTCAGAGTAAAGGAATAAAGTTTGGCGATTACTTTTTTGATGTGTGTTGTGTAAATTAAACTTTTCTGTTAGATGTCAGATACCCACAACAAGCTACACTACGGGAGTAAGCACAACCAGTGAAAACTTTTGGACTTAATCTTAGACTTAGACTTCAATTATTTTTCTTTTTCTAACTGTAACATAAACCCTAACCCGACACACTTAGCTAAACATAAAATCCTAAGCCCTAATCATCAGCTTTCTCAGCGTATTTGATATGTTGAATGCTGCTCCGTGCATACGCATATGGCGTGAAGTCAGAAACTTCGCAAGTCAGAAATTTCGCTTGATACCCGTGATGCAGCCTCCAACGCTGTTGTAAAACGTATTGTTTTGTCTGTTTTTATATTAAGCAGCGTTGTGCAGAATGTGTATCTTTGTACTATGGACTTCGTGTCTGCGGGGAAAAATACATTGTTATATGTGACCGTTTGCGAAAAAGTTGTACCGCGGTTGAATAAGCATGATGACGTCATCGAATGAAATTTCGTGAAAATTGCCCTCCCGAAATGAAGAGCTGGTTGTGCCCCTGCATGCAGGTGTACGGCCACATTGTAGAATGCTCGTCGATTAACAGAAAGCTAAAGCAGTATCCCGCGCTGCGTGGAGATGTGCAAAGTGTATGCATTCATGTTTATCTGGAAATAGGCGAGCCGTTCTGCGATGCAGCCGGTTCCTTGAAATTCTATTTGCACCCTGCTGTTCTCAAATGCAGGGTGCAAATAGAATATAGGACGTGCGATCAGGGTGCAAATAGAATATATGCAAATAGGACCGACTAACAGTCCCCCTAGTTGTGCCTCTGAATGTTTGCATGCATGTTCGAATGCAGCCTGCAAAATTTCAAGAAACTTAACCCCGACTTCCATCTCTGCCGGAACTGAACCAAATCACATATAGCGGCGTAAAATTAGCACTGGCGTAACGTTTGGAGAGGACACATTCCCGTTCAAAAGCTTTCCATGTTGTAGCGCATGGAAGGGCTCGCGCCCCCCTGGAGATTTCTTGACGCCCCCTGGGGGGACGCGGCCTCCCGGTTAAGAACCACGGGTTTACTCTGTGTGAATGCTGTAACGGCTGTTCAGTTGTGTAGGAGACGGAGGTGCAGGGGTGCAAACGCACCCCCAAAAGGTTTGATTTGTCGAAAATCCGGGCAAAATCCCTAAAAATTTGGGCAAAATCACTGAAAATCTGGGCAAAATTTCCGAAATATCTAGGCAAAATCCCTGAAAATCCGGGTAAAACTGGCGCCCAACGTTGTTTGATTTCAAAAAATGGCGCCCTACGTTCGCAGAAAAACACATTGAGATTTTTTTTGGAGGTCGCAGCAAAACAAGCTCTTCATAATATTTTTAGAAGAAAATTTGTAGGCAAAAGTCGCACAAAGATCTTTTGGGCAAGTTGGAGGAAATTCGGGAAAAAATCCTTCGCACCCCAAATATTTTTTTGCTCTTACACCTATGCACCTGTTACTTGTGAAGATAATATTTTGATGAATTTGGTGTTCAACCAAACTCGGCATGCATCGAATGAATTATTTTGATGTAAAAAATTGTCCGGGTCTATTAGGTGGAGGTGTGCTGGAATGGACCATGCCTAGGACGCACCAGTAATATTAAATGTATAAATTGTGTTTGTTTACATTTAAACAGATCATGCCACGGTTGATTGAGCATAATGACGTCATAAGCTATGAGTGGGCGATGAAAATGGTTCTTGCCTAGGGCGCTGGAATGGTTTGCGCCGACCCTGCATGGAGCAAACCTTCATATCTCTCCAAATTAACAAAACACTTCTACGAGAACAACAATTCACTCCAGTATGAAAGGCAGTGCACACGACTCCTTTCCCCTATTATTTAATAAGAATGATGAAATCTACTGGTCTACGCTCAGACTATCCTAGAGTTGTCCAGAAAAGTTGTTATCACGTCACAAGAAATAGTACGAATATCCAGTTCAGTGTGGTCCAACTACATTTGACCTACGCGCCATTTTACAAAAACGTGACAACTTGCGGACCACTTGCAATTTCTAATAAAATGATGTATGAATCAACAGATGCAAAACATTCAAAACTAAAAACGGGAAGATAAGTGAGAGTGTCATTGAAATTCTTACGCAATAACAATTCATTACAAATCTCTGTTAGTGGGATGCCTATGCTTGAGGCTTCTCAGACACTATCGTTCCTTTCTCAATACCAGTGTTAGTGTTGGAAGCGGAGACTCTCGTTCAGTGTTTCGTCTGCCATTCGATTTCTATTTTTAGATTTGACTTGCTTCATAGTATAGAAAATATACTCTCACACACGTATGTGTTTCCAAACATCGAGTGTATTTTTATCGCGAAGTCTTTCAGTTTGGAAAGTCTATCTTTGTTGACTAGTTTCCAGCTCTTCACAGTTTGCATGAATGAGCAGTCGCGTTTAGCGGATAGATAGACAGATTTATTTGGCGGTGCTGAGTTCATTTCGCCAGATGTACTCTTTATGACAACGAACGGCAAGGCACCGAAAAAAACAGTGATCATCCAGTCAAGCAGGCCCGAAGCCAGGTGTTAATATTTGGGGGAGAACAATTCATTTTTAGGGTGGGAATATGTTTGTTTTATTCTATGTTTAAAACAAATTTTTTTATTAATTTTCAGCAATTTACTGGGCAGCATATTGACAGTTGTCTGTTTTCAGTCTGATCACATAAGATTTATGATTGTACCGGTAAGCTATGTGTCGTGGGTGCCCAAGCAGGGGAGGAAGCTTCCAGCGCCTTTCTCAAATTTTAAAAAACGATGACTTTTTCGCAAAAGTATCCACATAAAACTAAGAACATTTGTTTAGTTATGCGCTTTTATCCGGAAATAACAAAGAAAACCAACACGAAAAATAAATTCGCCTATGCTTCAAGATATTTTTCTGACTACGCGCCAGTGCTTAATGGCTTTTTGTCACCTTTGATTCAGTAAAAACTTTGATGTTTGCTTAATGCACTGTTAACTTATTTAATAAACAGAACAATATTTTGACATAAACAAGAAAACTGAACCAATTTTATTCGTATCAGCATTTAAAGTGAAGACACTGGTACGAAAAAAACTTCGTCTAATTCCTCAAAAGAGTCACAACAATGCACGAGATTGTATACAGTATAATAAGTGCATACTTTCTATTGGTCACTGAAACAATCAATCAATCGTTCCCATCAACAGCTGGAAGTCGAACCATGCCAGGGATGTAGTGCTAACAAAAATGTGTGTGGGAACGCATCCAAAAATAGCCATTTTGAAACAGCTTCAAACTCATTTTAAAACAAAACGTGAAAAAGGTGTGGGAACGCCATTCTCACGCATTCCCGCCCCACTACACCCCCGAAACATTTACTCTAGCATGTGGACGTTCTATTTTTTGTCAACACTCGCAGTTTTTAATACGTCTTTGGTACAACGAAAAACAAAAACATGAAAGAACCAAGAAAAGAAATTTGAGCATAAAATGTCGCAAAAGCTGCAGTTCTGACACCTGTTACGTAGCATAATAGATTAATAATATACATGGAGGTACTTGCGGTGTCAAGAGAATATTTAAACATGCAGTCGTCGAGTTTTGGTCGAAAATTCAGAAACGATGTCTTGATTTGCCACAGCAGCTGTTTCTTTTTTTCAAAACCTAACAAAACAGTTGTCATTTATACGGTCGCAGGGACTTAACGAGGGGGGCACAATCCCCCGGGCGCCGAATCACTGTTGGGGCGCCGAATCACTACGGCGAGCGCCGAATGACTGCGGGGACGCCAAAAAGTCCAAACAATGTCACAGATGTTTTCTTCAATGCGGTATATTTGCTTCCTAAAGACCTCAAATTCGAACATGGGGGCGCCAAACTTGCTTCTATTGCCCGGGCGCTGTCTAACCTCGTTATGCCCCTGTACGCTCGTGTCATGTCATGCACCTGCTTTAATGTGTGAGTATTCTCACCACACTGGAGAAGCTTGCTTCGCATGTGGCTGTCGAAACTCCTGCATTTAAGCTCGCGCTCAGCAGCAAGTATATCGTGGGAAAAGCTGCTTTATACCTCCAAAACCATTTCAAAAACTAGTCCAAATTCATACGGATGTTTTCATTCAAAAGCACATCAGGAAGCTTTGATAAGACAATGCTTTTCACAATAGTAGTTTCAGCATCGAGAAGATCTTCACTGATACTTTTGGTAGTTGAATTGACTAAAGAAGAAAGAGGCTGTAATTCTTCCTTATCGAGAAAGCAATTCGATATTGGCAAACGAGTACGCAAAGATTTGATGAGAGACCTATTAATTTCCAAAAACCGGTGGTTGAATTCGCTCTGAATAGTATCAATGATTTCAAAGTAAGATGCTTTCAAATTCAAACTCTAACTTTCATTGTGAGTTCCGATGTGTTTTGTTATGAATGACGTCCTCACTGAATCGAGATAAACTGACCTTTTTCGCTTGTTCAGAAGGTGGGATGTAGTTTCGCTTGTTCGGAGGATGGGATATCTGTAACTTGCCTGCACCACACACTAAGTACGCAATACGCGCTCGCTGTATTTTATGCTGACTTATGCTAGTCAGTGCTACAGTGATCTATACACAAGCTGAAGCATTTCTACGTCAGACACACAATTCCCTAACCTTTTTTGATCAACTTCTAATTCGCATACATTATCCTACTGGCTTTGGTTTGATTATTACAAGAAGTTCTATTTGACTACAAGCAAGTCTACCACCAGTCCAATGTTCCCTCTAGGATGCGCAACTGCGCAGTACCACCAAATCATTTGCGAAGTGAAATTTGATTCTTGAACACTTGCAACATTCCAAAATGTTGGAAAAGCAAGAAAACAAGAAGAAGCTATTTGAAATGAATGTGTAGGCCCTACTTTGTTCGTATTTTCATAAGAGTTTATGCTTATCCTAAATTCTAATAATTCACGAAATTTGTAATTCATTTAGAATTCTGGCACCTCAGCCAAGAACGCTGGCTAAGACTTTATATTATAGCAATATCATAGCCAGCTTGCTAGTGCCATGGAGTTGTTCGCGCCAACAGAGAGACTGCAGAAACGGTTTCGAAAGACTGTCTCCCGTGACAGTGGCGTCACAAACGGAAATTGTTACGAACGTGAACATTCATTGATACAATTTATTTTGTAACAATGAGGTTACGTTTTAACGCAACGTGTGGTGATGTTGCGAGTTGCCGTAACAATCGAACAAATTGAAAACGAGCATTTGCAAAATTTATTAACTTTTCGAGTTTGAATCATTTGGGGGGCACACAAATTTTGGGGGGTCACTGCCCCCGAATGCCCCCTGTGACTGCAGTCAAGTTCCTATTTGGGGAGGCCGTACTTTTTCATTTATTTTAAAATAAATGAAACAAACACAACAATGGTATACATAAAATTTTATATTCATTTTTCTTTCGCAAATACACATTATCCAGTGCAAGCAAATCAATGAGACAAATGTAACCTCACTCGCTTTTCAACAAATTTCAGATTTAAAGTTTTTTCCTGAATGCTTCCGCGGGTCACTGAAAACGCTGTGACGGGGTACATGCGGCCGGCGGGCCTGTTCTTGGACCACACTGATCTAGTTCATTCGAAGAAAAACTGCTACAAGGTCGTAAAGATATTGCAATTAATATTTACACGAATAATAAATATCATGACACATAGGTTTGAACAAACCAGAACCGTCGCCAGAAAGTCTTCAATACGGGGATTTACCATTGCACAGGGGGTCTTGACATTGAAATTTTGATAAAAACTCCATTGATTTATAGTGTTTCATATTTCAGTTTGGGGGGTGCTTGGTGCTTTGTTTGGGGGGCTAAGCCCACCAAGACCCCCTGTGGCGACGGGACTGGAACAAACCTCACATTTTTGTCTTTAATCCATTGCAAAAGAAAACAAAAAAACGCAGGATAGCAATATGTAGATCAGTTTCCTGTCCGGATGCTTCTCGCACCCCTGTAATGGTGTGCCGCACACTTGGTTGGGAACCAGTGATATAGACTATGAAGAGGAGTGGTAACAGCACCTTTGTCAGGGTCCACCACCCACTGTTGTGATTTACACTGGCACCGACACAAACGGCTTGTGATTTAACACTGCTGACAACGAAACAAACTTCTAAGTAGGAATACAGTGATTTGATGGCTGGTAACAGGCGGCCGTACTCCCACAATGCTCACTAAAGCTTTTCACAACACTCTCCAAATCTTTTTTAACAGTCATTTCTGCCTGTTAGTCAAATGCAGCTATCAAATTGCTGACTCACGTTTGCCTATCCCGTAAGTTACGAAGTGCTGGCAATGAAAAGGCAAAAGCGGGGCTGATGTTAGCCTAAACGTCAGCAGGAAATATGCGCAAACCAAACACGTAATTAAATTGATTTTACGAAAGTACTAAAGTACCAACAATTAAATATTGTTTTGATTTAGTGAAAACAAACGGCTGTTAACCTCAAGCTAAAAATATCTGGAAAAAAATTTGAAACCTTGATCAAAACAATTTACATGTGTTTGTGCGCCACTGAGCATCCCCTCCGACGATTTTAGCCATTTGCTTCAGAACCTGAGGTTAAAATGTCTTCATTATCTTCCCACTGCCGGATTACTATTTGATGGGTGAATGCAATTATAGCTGGTGCGCTGTTCAGTGTTTGGCATCTCTCTGTGTTATCTGTATTTATCATATCTAACAACACTTGTTGTGTACTGCGCTACGACTAAACATTTTTGTGTTATTCGACTACACTTGTGATATGGACGATGAATCTGACGCAAAATAAACATTATTATCATTGCAATAGTAGGCTAAATTTGCTTATTTCCATACGGATTACGGATGTTCTTGGGGTTGTCCTGGAAGGACCGTGTGCCCAATACCTCAATACTGCAAACGACTGGTTCTTACGACCTCATAACCATCATCAGACATCGACGTCTACGATGAGCTGGAGCATGTGTGCCGGATGGAGGACAACCGCTTGCCAAAGCAAGTTCTACATAGTGCACTACCCAATGCTCCCCGATCGATTGGACTTCCAAAATTGCGTTTCCGGGACGTGCTAAAGCGTGACCTAAACGCATTTAGCACAACAAGTACTTCATGGGAAAAACTCGCTTGTAACAAAAGAGAGTGGAAAGCAAACATCAAAAAATCATTCTTGGAAGATTGTGAGCGCCGCCGTGCTCATCGTCGCACACGACGGGATAGGCCTTGATGGTGACGGATGTTCTTAATATCTTTTTTATTTGCTCATTTTTTTGATAATTATCAGCAACACAATAAAGCCGCAAAAAGTAACTTTTGCAATTTCATCCCAAATTCTACTATTCTCAAATCATTATCAAGCGGCAAGTGAAGCACTTGGCTACCGTCTGAGGAAAAACCTTGTCAACGAAAAACAAAGAAGTTTCAAAAGTCGAAGCATGTTAAATACTCATTGCTAAAACAAAACTTGTGTGTTCGACCGAATGAAAAAACACTATATTTTACCTTTTTGAGCTCCTTTGGAAAGAACCATAAAGGAAAGGAAGAAAACAGCATAAACACAATAGCTACAAGATATCCCATCCACCAGGCTCCAACCCATGCCGGATGTCTTGGTCCAATGTTAACAGTTGCTGAAACAAAGCACATTTATATGTCTAACGTTTTGTATAGCAACTGCCCTGCCAACTTTGAAACAAAGTTTCTGCTACACTCTGGCGTCCACTACACGAGTAAAATTAGTTGCCTAAAAAGCTGATAACTTCGTTTACGCTTCAAACAGTGTTTCTGTTTAAATAAAAAAAAAGCAAACAAATATAAATTTGGCAAAAATGATTCTGCGCATAGTAAAATAAACCCAACACTTACTAGCTGGGAGCAATGAGTTTTTCATCAAAGTATGCTTCACACTGAAATCCAGCGTACAAGTCTGGATTTTAACGTTCCAAACTATGCAAGTTAATAACGCTTTCTTTTTGCGGTCTGAAACTGACATTAAGTCAATCAAGCATATGAAAAAAGGCGACCGCTAGCGATCTTTACCGGCTGGTGTCAAACAGGAATTGAACCAAATGCACGATTTCACATACTGATACATATGTACTACACTTATTTGCAAACAAAAAGCCCAAGAACTTTCCAGATATGGTGTCCCTACAAGAACTTCAGTTTAAAATATGTCAAAAAGAAGTGTTTTTTACAAACATTTGTAGACTGAAAAACTGACACAAAACCATTCCACAAAGAGGTAACAGGGCAATTCAGGTATTACTATTTTTCGGCCAAGGAATATTGTGCAAAAAACTCCAGATTGTTTTCCCGGCAATGTTATTTGACCAACAAAGCTGTCTTCTTTTCAGTTGTATGAAAAATTAAAAAATTCACCTTTAAGCAATGCAAAGTCAATGTTCTCGAAGATTTTAAATAGAAATGGGAGCTACTGTCCGACTTTCACAAAGTTTTACTTCACCTAGCTTGCATCATATGGTCTGGTTTCAACAGAGATGGTATTCGGCCTATATCTACGAACTCGTTTCAAATAACTACCAGGATTTTGTAGAGTCTGAATTTGCAACTCGGGTTCTTACCAGTAAACGGAAATGACTTGAAATTGCTTGATGAGACGATTTGTTTAACTTCTTATTGCAATTAAAGTGTAGACTATAGTTATGATCATATTTTTGCCACAAACGTCTTTTTCAATATATGTCTATTCTGAAGTTGTGACATCGTAAAATTCAAACCCAAGTTACAGTCAAATGATTCTATAAATTAAACTATGCTTTGTCATGTAATGAAAAGAATCCCTTGCGCTTAGAGCAGAATGGTAGAGATGTACAAACAAGATAACACAGCGTTCTCATTTTGATAAAAACTTGTGATTGCATCAGCCGCAAGCAGAAAAGGCGATTGAAGAGAAACACGCTTTTTTACACCAGTTCAGAAAAAAAGATATAGAAATGGATGAAAATGTTTGCAAAAAGCTATGTAAAAGTCAGCGTTTTTTGAAATGCAAATGGATTTGCGTATAACCCACGAAATTTTCGTTGTTTTTTACAGATACTTGTACCTTCTGTCAAGCTGACCCAGAAACATTAATTCACTTACTAATAGAACGTGACATTTCCCAACAGATTCGGAAATGCATCAGTAAGGTAATACAACGAATTTCTAACACAAGTCGCTCTTGTCTCAATCGCTTATAATCGCCATGGATATGTCAAAGCAGGAAAGAACACGCAAAACGTATTGTTTTACTAGTAAACATCGGCACACACCATCTGGAAGATTCGAAACCAAGTCCGCTATGAAGTAAAATAGATCACTCACCGAAAGGCAATTGCGCGAATTGAACAATCAGTAAGGTACAGATTGACGTTCGAAAGTAAACGCCAGATATAGTTGCTCAAGGTATTCTGCAGCAAATCATTGACGCCCTCTAGCATCCATGACCTTACGCTTGTTTTTGTTGTTGTTGGTGCTTGTTATGACTTTTTTGCTTATTTTATGTGAACCTACCTGATCATGTGCAGTTACTTAATTCCACGTTCTTTACACCAATGGGTTTCACATTTCGCAGTGTGCATCTCGGTGAAAAGCAACANTAGCTTTCGTTTATTTCTTTTATTGCAATGCTGAGATAGTNAGCCGATATTGACTGTTTCTCGGTTTTGTTGCTGTGCAGTGTGCACGCCTTTCGNCTTTTACCTGCTTATATTTGTGTTCTTTTTTCTGTGAATTGTAGTCATCATGGCAGCAGAACGCTCACCAGCTGGTATTTCTGATAACGCGTCGTTATTTTCCCTTTCTGTTGTTCTTTTTCTGAAAACACTAGCTGGTTCGCATTCATGTAGATCAGGGGTTCCAAACCTTTTTCTGACCATGTACCTCTTCAGCATTTTGATAAATGAGCATGTACCCTTAAAATTTCTTATGACAAAAAGGCTGATTAACTAACAAAAAATCCCCCGAATTTTAATAGAACTTTTAGATCCTTAGAACTATAAAGGTAGACTCAGTTTTTATATCTCAAAGTTGACATATTTGACAATAAGGATGTAATGATTTTTGAAAATAATATGCACTGATATATGTATAAATATTTGAAAATTAATAATATATATATATTTTTCCCTTCTATTGCTAACCTTAAAATGTACCCCTTCAAATAACCAAATGTACTTCCACGTGTACATGTACCTCAGGCTGGGAACCCCTGATGTAGATAACCGTTATTCTAGCCACTGTTGATGGGTGGCTGTTGCCGCTTGAACGTACCGTCGAAGTGTGTGCCTCTTGTGTTTTGCGTTTAATCAACAGTCGAATAAGCAAAGATCGCCTTGATCAGAAGCAATATGTATGCTGTTGTTAAACGATGCTTATCTTCAATTGACTTATGTATACGTTCGTTTTCAATTTTTTGATGCTTTTCAAAAATTTCCATTTTTTCTCCCACTGTGCAAGGCTTCTGTATGACGATGACCGAATGCAACAGTTGCTGGTGCTGTGCTGCTGTGTTTCAGTGTTTGTTCCTCTTCAGTATTGCCTGCGTGTACCAACGTCTACCTTGCATTCCGTGGTGACTACACGTTTTTGTGGCCTCGTGTTTTTCATTTCAGATTTCATCATTAACCCCTGTGGTAGCGACTGCGTGTCTGAGCCAAACACCTTATCAACAAAGCAAATAGCCACCTACGTAGGATTTGTTGCATGCAAAAGCAGTTCTGGTATGACATATGATGGAATTCCGCAAGAGCAAGAACAACAAAGAACTGAATGAAATTACTGTTCAGTAGACTTCTATTCTACTGAAAAGAAATGCCGTCAGAATGGTAGTAAACAGTGGAATGTGCGTTCGAAGATGCAAATCAATGGATTAGATGCGTTGTTTTATGCATTGATATTTCAGAGATTTTTTTGTAAAAAGCATGAGACGAACCACTTTATTTAAAAACTGATTTATAGCGTTATTTCTCCGTGTAAGCCTCAGAGAAATTTTATTTTTTTCCTCTGGATCGCATGTAATGCCGTACTGCTGGTCTTGGATCAAATCGTGATGCTGGTTGTTTTTTCTATTAGGTTCTTAATTTTTATTAATTCTTGTGACGTTTTCATGTCACTGTTGCAGATTCTATTTGAATAAGAGCTGAAAATGCCTACATATAGTAGGCGAAATATATACTCTGTAAGATCTTAGTGTCTGACGCTCTGCTGGGAAAGGATTCCTTTCGATAGACTGTGAGGGGAAGTTTTTTACGGTTGTGCTGCAGAAAATCACGCGCAAATATTATAAACAAACCGTTTGTTTCCACATCGGATATGAAGCAACTTCACGGCGCAAACTTGTGCCAAGATATTTGCAGTATTAGCTCTTATCACAGCTTGAGTGACAGCGAATCATTCGATTGGATGTATTGCTTTTGACATAATATTGCCTGTTGGTATGGTGCTCCTACATTGGTTTTGTATTTAGAGCCGTATTTTAGCATTTTACAGTAATCTATATTTTTATTCATTCAATGATTACAAACGATACTAAATGTAATAGTGTTGTCAAAAGGACTTTTCCAGAGGGAAACGAAAGTGTCACTGGGGAATGTGCATGAACCTGATTTATTCCCCGACATCATGCATCTCTACATTCAAGCGTTGACCTATATACTACGATAAGCAAACATAACAAACAACAACACACATGCGTATCAGAAGCATTTCAGAAACAACTTTAAGAAGCAAACAACCATTAGATCTGAGCAGGGGCGTAACGAGTTTAGACGGCGCCCGGGACAAGAAGCAACTTTGGTGCCTCCGTGTTCGAACCTGAGGTCTTTCGGAAGCAAATGTAGTGTATTGAAGAAAGCACGTGTGATATTGTTGGGATTTTCATCCCCCCGCAGTGATTCGGCGCCTCCATAGTAATTTGGCGCCGGGGAATTGTGCCCCCCTTCGTTACGCCCCTGGATCTGAGTGATCTCGCATCAGATTGGAAAGAAAGGACATTAGCTTTGGATTACGCAGTTCCGATCTGACTGTCCTTGTGAAGGAAGAAAGATCAAAACCTATGAACTAAAACGTTTTAAACTGATTAAGCATTGATAGCAACACTACATTCAGTTGTTGTTCGTTGTATTGCATAGCAATTGTTCGGAGTATCACATATTATTTCATGCACATGTGTATTTACTTCTTGTCTTCTCTTTAACTTTAAAGTTGTTTTAAGAGTAATAGATTGTAGAAGGGGCTAAGCGCAAATGTCGCGCAACATCGAGTAACCCTGTGTGACCTGTAGCAACCGACAGCGAAGAAAGTCACATAATTTTACCAGTATCGTGGGACTCGCCTGTTTGGTATTCCTCCGGTGATACTCGTTTGGTGCTTTGTACAAGTGGTGTTTACGACACGAGCACTAGTGTCATCTTCGCATGATTNGACCAATCGAAATACAAGTCTCAGACTACGTATACTTCGTATTTCAGCGCTGTTTCTTTGTCTTTCCGACCTTTGCTACCCTACACCGGCGCTTCGTCCATCTCTTTGTGAAGATGCCCTACACGCAGGCCAGTNCCGGATTAAGGTAGCGCGGGGCCTGTAGAATTTCAAGAGCGCGGGGCCCCCAANTTTAAAAAACATNTCAACACATACTAAACCATGAAGTGTGTGGGCAAGGCATACGTATTTCTAGGTTTAGTCTCTGCATGCTCTATCCAGTTCGCATCGTGACATGACAGTCTAAGTGTATCGTGCTGGCCACCAGTGTTGCCAGATGGTTATGACCTAAATCTGCTAAATGATGTCACAAAAAACTGCTAGATTCTCCTAAAGGTCTTGTCACAAATTTTCGGCTAAAATCTGCTAAAAGCAGTGAAATTCTTTTAAAAAATATGTCATTTTTAACATGATTAAAAGAAACCTATAAAGTTATAAAAAATAACAATTTTTCGTCTTGCGCTGGCTCTCAATTAGCATCGGCTGAAAATTCCGGTCTTGGCCAACACACTTTTCGGCCCACAATTTTCTATCAGTCAACATTTTGACTTTTTGAGCAACGTAACTGCAGCTTACCTCGTTTTTTTGTTTGACACACAGTTCTTGACGATCTCTTTCAAATGGTTGCATATTTATATGCAGTAGAGCAATGCTCAACGACAAACAATCTAAGCATAGCTTCAGCCCTACAACCAGTGGTGATTCTAGAATGAAAAAAGTGGGGGGTGGGGGCACTGCGGGGCCAAAGAAAAATCAAGGGGGGCAACATAAATATCTATCTTGCATGGTGATTTTTCATTGTTTTGAAGATTAAGTTGCTATATGATTAACCCTATCAAACCCAACATAGGCTTGTGAATATCATTAAAAAGATTGTGATTTGCATCAGCTGCAAGCAGAACTAATGTTGTTGATCACTAAAGACACCTAAACGCCACTGTAGATGCAATCACATCAGTCCCGTCGCCACGGGGGGCTCTGGTGGGCTTAGCCCCCCCCTAAACAAAGCTCCAAGCCCCCCAAAATGAAAAGTGAAACACTATAAATAAGTGGAATTTTGCTTAATTTTATAATGTAAAGCCCCCCCACACAAACGTAAAGCCTCATCCGCAGAACTGCAAAGCCCCCCTATTGAAAACTTTTTGGCGACGGTTTTGAATCACACACGTGTACTGCAGTGTCGAAAATTCTGTGCCAACCATGTAACATCCACCGCACTGCACATTTAAATCGAACAACCGTTTTCCGTACACAATTGTGCCGGCCTCACATGAACGAAAGCAGCTTTAGAAAGTGAATACAATTCACATGAATGCGAAATGGTTCCAATCACGAATTCCGTCATGACACAGAGGCAAGTAGGCTGTTGATAGCCAACTAGTTTCATCAAAATATTCTTATTACAAAGCACATGAAAATAAACCACCTTCCAACGGTTTGGCGACTACTGACTAATCCGTTTTTGTGGTAGCTTATGGACATTTTGTGATTGTGGTGTAAGCATAACAATCTTATGCAACTACCATTACGAGTGTGTAGCATGGATAGGGTGACGACTATTTGCCCACCAGTGGCATACAATGCAGTATGCCACTGGTGGGCAAATAACGGTCCGCGGGCCGAATGTGGCCCGACACAGCGCTTTCAGTAGCTCGCAGAAGCATTCAGGAAAATCTTCAAATCTGAAAGTTCCTCCAACTTCTAATAGTAAATATTAGTGCTGAGGCTGTCAACCGAGACTTGCTTCTACTCTCATAAGAAGAAACGGCCCTCCGCTAAATGCGGCCTTCTCAAAGATAATAATTGCCCACCCCTGCAAAAAAATAATTGCCCACCCCTGCAGTATGCAGTTTAACAGCATCGAGGTTTCGGCACCAGTTGCATCTAAGTAGCATACTAGCGCCGCAGATAGGTGTGCATCGGCGTGTACGTGATAGCAAGATGTAACCGTAGGCGTAAAACTTATTTTGCAGAATAATCCCAACAAAGTCGTTCATTTCACTGTTCACACTGAATTTTCCTCTGACTGATCCTCAAAATCTGACTTTTCAACCCTGCGTTGATTTATAATTGTCTTGTCACACGTGAAACACGCACTAGCTCTAAACCAAAAAAGATTCAGACAAATAGACAATGAACAACATAATTCTCACACAGATCCCCGCACAGGCTACGTTAGAATTTTATATCATTATCAACTCAGTTCAACTTAATCCTTCGATTGTCATGTCGACTGTCAAATTCATCAACGAAATCATCTATC
>JGI24159J19872_10006386_pt1 | contig 15350 bp, 10 predicted proteins | sample Ectturendosymbi4_FD_19872 | JGI IMG/M metagenome (IMG submission 19872) | reverse complement strand
GCTAAGCTGATGAGCTTTCTAGGGTTGGCGTTTGAAGATGTACGGCAGTAGTTGGTGGATCTCATTCTTGGACAACCAAAGACATGACTGGTTTAAATCATTGAAATATGAAAATTATTGTGAAGCGTGTGAAATCTGGCAAGCTTATAAGCATTCAAGTAGACCTTTAATTTTTTGGTAAGGTGAACATTGCAGCTGCAACTGATGCAGGATACAAACTTTTACTGGAAGAGCATAACAATCCAGATAAAAAACGAGAAATTTTGTGTAAAATCATCAACTGTTCAAAATTTTTTGGAAAATTTAAACTTCATTTGAAACAACATGATTAAAGTACCAGCTCAAAGAAAGTGGTTCCAGCCTAGGTCTGCTGCCATGACACGGTTTGAATAAAGTGCTAAGCTTTGTCTTGTTAACAATAGCGCCTTAGTAGTCGAGCGGAATGTTCAAAGTTTATTATGCGAGTGGTGCGGGTTCGACTTTCGCCTTTGCAGCTTTGATGACAATGGTTATGAGTCATACTTTTGATGGGACCGGTTTAATTCTTTTGTGTAAGTGTTTACGCTTTAGGGTTTGGTTTCATTAAACTAAAGTGAATGTTTTCTACGTATGAATAAGGACAACTGAAAATTACGAGTTTGATAAGATTAGGACTGCTGGAGTGACTGGAAACGCCACTAATTATGAAAACAGCCAGGGCGACAATCCCATATGTTCAACCAGAGATGAATTCTCGCAGCCCTCCCGGCCAATTTCACCACGAGCCGCCACTGGTAATCAGAATCAGCTGTCATGCTAAGATCTACAAATAGAATAATTATTGTACTGACAACTGGCTTACACTGGTAATTTTGGGCTTGATCCCAGAAAAACTGAGAGTGCTTACCTTCATCTTTCTGGGCCCGGATACGATGAACCTCTTGTACCCCTCTCGTAGGCACTGGGGAACGCGGTAACGACGTATTCCCACTCTTTCAAAAAAGAAAAGGCGTCTTATTACTTTTGTTGCGGCACTGAACTACAATGGTGTGTCTTAATCCTTTCTGCGCAATCCTCTCGGCAGAAATCTTTTCACAGTGTGGCATGCTTTATTAGCCTGAGCGATACCTTACTTTTCCAATTGCAGTGGCACCATTGATTGCACGTGATGTTTTCATTGCGCCACTTGGGTTACTATGACGTCATAACTGTTCGACAGGGAGCGCACCGTCGTTTTATCATGTGAAGATTGTAAAGTAGATTTTCTTGTAGTTTACGTGTTAGCAATAAGAACGAAACAATACGAAGCATTTAGAAACTCACTTGAAGGATTACTTTTTTCTTCTTGTACAGCAAGGGTGGCTTGAAGTACAAATATCAAGGCGGAAAGAAAGCAAGTGATTTTGTAAAATTTATGAAAAAGTAAGTTGCCTGTGATCTATCTAAAAAGTGCACATAGCGTTTGAAATGATGTCTCGGAGTTTCGACTATATTATTGAGAAATAACCTTTTCAGGGCTATGATTTCGAGGTCTTTACATAACTGTCATTCTGTGTGATCCCGAAGAGATTTTTTTCATTCATTCACTGGCTGCGTGGTTCCGGCCGCCTACCTTTTCGCCATTCCTCAGAAACATATGTCAAGTTGTGATTTGACGTCAACTCCGTGGTGTTCTACAGTAATTGCAAAAAATCGTTGTGTTAAAAAATGCTGTCGTTTACATTTCCAAGCTTTTCACGCTACAGCGTCATTACGTAAAGCTCTTCAAAGACACAATTTCGTGCTGCAAGTGGAACCTACACAAACTGCACGTTTTGCTAGCGTAGGTCTATTAGCAGGCTTTTCGTGCCATCGTATACGTTTCTTACTTGCATGATAAACTAATTGTATCATCCGTTGATTGCTTTTCCAGTTGAACAAAAAGCAAACTACCTTTCTGTTCGATTTGCAAGGAATCATTTTAAAACATAGAATATTTTAACACGTGTTTCAGGTGTCCTATGTAAAGGCAAAATAATGGTTTTGCAAGGATGCTGTGAAAAATATGACAGTAACGAAATAAAAAAAAAAAACAGGAAAAGTAAACCTCCTGTCGTTTTTTTAAAACCCTTCACAGAATTCGAAACTAAAATACATTGAAAGACAAATTTATGCGTTTTCTGTTGATGTTTGCGTATAGACCAGTCCTTGGCCACTGTTGGATTAATTATCAAATTAACTTTTAAAATACAACAGAAGTACCAGCAGTAGGTTGGCGTAAAATATTTTGTTCATCCAAACCCTCTCTACCAGGCCCGTAACTAGGGGCGGCGCAGGGGGGCAAAGCCCCCCTAGAAAAATTTTTGCCCCCCTGGAAAGATGTGTTGGACATAAGTTTGAAACTATTGGACACAGTTCAAAAAATGTGGGCCCCTCTCAGAAAACACTTCACCCCTCCTGGTGTCCCAACCTGGTCACGGGCCTGCTCTCCACTATGATTTTCTTAATTCACACACAAGTCTAAAGATAAGAAATGGTATCCCTTTCAGTCCATACAAAGGAGAAATTCACTTGTATTACAGTAAAACATTAAAAATATCATTCACATCACGTGCGCGTGGAGTTCATAGTCTCGGGTTGTAAACGACCTCGAGCAAGTTCAAATCGCACCTCAATTTCTTCCTAATATCGGGAATTTGTGATCTTGAAACTGGAAAGGCGCTTGCATTAAATTCAGCATTCACACAGTGCATCGCCTATGACCAGAACCCAGGTATAGATGGAAACTTCGCGACGTGTACGAATCATACCAACCAAAGCGGACCATGCAAATGGGTTTAAGAAATTATTGTTGCCCTCTTGCTCATGATATGACCACAGGAAGTTTTTCTTTCCTGGCAGTTGACAAACATCTTTGACTATTTTCAACTTTTCAAACTACACTGATTTTGTAAACGTTTCTGTTGCATGCAGTATCGTTCCTTGCAAAACCCTTGGTTATGATTTGCATAGAAAATAAAAGAATGATTGGATGACGAACACTGCTGTGTCCCACACTACAGTACTCCAAAAATATTTCGCACTTTCTCGTCTTTTTACGAAAGTTTTTATCGTGAAATACGCTTTAAAATTCTACGAGATTATCTTGTTGCTAGGATTTCATAAGTGCAGCATCTGAAAGCTGGGAATACCAGCCACTCAACTATCATTTCAATTCTTTACTCAATTTAGAAACGTTCCTGTACCAAACTATTGTTTTTCTGTTAAACATTCTTAGATTACATATATTCTTTTCTTCCAGACCTCGAGAGGAGTTGGCGAAACGAGTAAAACCAACTTCGTGGCAGGACATGGCTGCTGAAGAGTACGGAGCGGTCGTTCATTTGGGCAACAAAACCTATGACGAGTTTATTGAATCGCACGTAAGTACTGGTGCTTCCTGTGTTTTGCTGTGCCGTGCTTCAAAAAACATAGAAAAACAACAATTTGAGCAGTTATCGAGTAAATTATGAAATGTAGAAGATTTTTAATTGCCGTTACCTCGGGAAAATTTTCACTGCAGCGAAGTTTTATTGTCTTAGTCACATTTGCTGTTGGAAAGTGCTTCGCGACGTTTGAAACTGAATGGTTGTCTTAAATTGTAGCGAATGCCTGTGTACGTGTGAAAAACCTATGCATTTTGCAAAAAAACTGCAGCGATAGGTGGCAAAAGGTCATTTTTGCCATAACTTGCAAACATGGAAACAGACAGGGCTGTCGCCAATGGGAGCCAGAGGTGTCGGGCCCCAATTGAAAGTTACGGCAGCTCCATTTGTAATTTGATGTAACAATGTAAGAAGTTCCTTAATGGTGAATGTGGAGCTTTTTGTTGAACTTTGAATATTTTTGCCTTCGTTTAGTAATTCGTTGCTCTTTACAGCCATTTACTCTGATCTTGTTCCATTCACTTCACTACGAGAGATGCAAGGCTGCCAGAGAAATTTTTCGACGAGCTGCTGACCTCCTTGCCGGTGATAAGAGGATAGGTCTTGGTGCTGTGGATTGTCATCGCGAACCGGAACAAGGCTGTAAGTAACGGCTGTGGAAAGAACACACAGCCCAGAAAGAGCGATATTTGTTGCATTTTTCGTCACCAAAATGTACAACTAGTAGGGCTTCGTTGTACTCAATCGTGCTGAGAGATACTTTTCGTCGTTTAATTTGTCAAAGCACGGACAGAAACCTGGGAATAAAAATGCTCTCCACCAAACCAAGACTTGCGTAAGCAAAAATATTAATCAGTTCTGTTTTACGTGAGCTTCATTGTTGGTTAATTCTGCAAAAACGTCCAGCACAAATTTCCAATTGTTTTCGTTCTGGCTGCAAATGGTAACAGTAATACCAGCTTACAGGTAGTTGTATTACTTTTTGAATCAGCAGTTAACACTCAGCTGTGCACAGTGGTGTAGGAGGCGGGGCTGCAGGAGGTGCAAGCGCACCCCCAAAAGTTTTGATTTGTTAAAATTCGGGCAAAATCCCGGAAATCCGTGCTAAATTCGTGAAAATCTGGGCAAATTCTATGAAAATGTTCACAAAGTACATGAAAATCTGGGCAAAATACCTGAAATTATGGGCAAAAATGGCGCCCAACGTTGTTTGATTTTGAAAAATTGGCGCCCAACGTGTGGAGAATCACATGATCCCGTGAAGACGTTTTTTATTTTTGGAGGTCATCCCAATAGAAGGCGTTCATGATCTGTGCGACAGAAAAATTCGCACAAAGATTTTCCCAAAAACCGGAAGACTTTTCGGACACGTTTGGGGAAATTCGGGCAAAAATCTTTCTCACCCCCAAAAATTTGCCTGCTTCTACACCTATGGCTGTGCAAAAGAGTTCCTAAACTGTTTTATTGTTTCTCGTAAGGTATTTCGATCGTTAAGTTATGACATCTTTCGATTTCGTAGATAATTCTCTAATCTTTTGATTCTCGTAGCTTTTCATTTTTGGAATCTCGTAGCTATTTTCAGTCATAAATTTATGTCAATTATTTGAATGCACCAACGGTTTGACAACTAATGTTATGACCCTGCGAAGAGCTTTAAAACTTTGGTTTCGAAGTTACTATTTCATGTACTGTTTTGACCTCTAATGGAAGCAATAATTTGTGCGCAGTGGTTTGTTATCACAAGAGCATAAGACGATTTCCACTGTACAAGTACTACCACAACGGATTGTTTCTGCTGGACTTGCCCGTGGAAAGCACTAGAGACATTATCTCATTCATTGAGATGAAGGCAGAACGAAGTGATAAAGATGAACTGTAGCGGAGAAGCAAAAGTCAAAAGAAACAGGCAATGGCGATGATGTGTGATTCGTTCTCTGAAGATATGTCTGTTTCAAGGCTCATGGCTGGACAGTTATCATTTTCTTACTGCTCTGTTTGTGCAACCAATCCAAGTGCAATCAAAGTTTTTTGCCAAAGGACAAGCAAAACGTGCTGTTTAGCTGCTTAGTGAATAGTCTTTTGGGACGAGTTGTGGATACTTCGGTTGCAGGACGTTTACTGCGAACTTATGTGCTGAAATGCAGTCAAACCGTGTTTAAGGTCAGATAAGTCTTGAATTAAGTTTTATGTCAGTATGAAAGGTCTATGCCAGCTTTGACCAACCCAAGTGGCTTACTGAGCCAAAACGTAAGTCGCTATCTTGACCAGGGCCGCACATTGAAAGACATTAAATGAGGGCCGCGCATTGAATGGCTTACTTTGAGCTTACGAAACTAAATTTACTTTAACCTAATGCACTGAAAGTGTTCGAATCATAACTGCAATGGTAACAGATGTGACAAAGTGGCTCTGAGGACCACCTGTATCAAAAACGTTGAATTCAAATTATCAAAACAAGGACAGGTTGTCACTATGTAGGATACTTTTACTACAGCGTAAACCTAAACTGGGCGGCACAAAGCCCTCAACTGGGCCTCATGCGGCCCGCGGATCGCGGGTTGGACATAGCTGGTCTGTGCGAAAGACAAGTGCAATGATCATTCGGGAAAAAACAAACTATGCTGTGTAAACAATTTTTTAAACAAGTAACTTTGCTAAATCTTAAACTTTCCAAGTAGAAGGCATCGAAATTAAAAGTTTTCAACCGAGTATACATTGCGCAAAGTTTCTGCCGTCACCAGTTCCTTCCCAACGTACTGTGAGTACGAAATGAGATAACTGACTCTTTAAAAATAATTATGTGTGCAATTAGAAAGCACTTAATAAAAATCTTATGATCAGGACTTTGGATTGCTCCTTTAAACAATGGAAAAACGACATAAATCCGAAGAAACGCAAAAGGAAAAATAGAAGAATCCTCACATAGATAAAAACCTAGGCTATATAATCTGCACCGTTTGTGCGTTTCCAAATTTTGTGCAAAGGAAATGATGCTAGCAAAGTTGGCTATTTTGCGTCTTTTGCTTCAATTTGCATTGCTCGTCAAGCAAGTTCAACACAATTGAACTGGCTTGATCGTTTTTATAGAAGTCACATAGCCATGGGATAAAATCTTTTTGACACCGTCGGTAGAGATGGCACGGGCCGCTAATCGTCCGGTTTTTAAGCGGCCGCTGAGGTTGAACGAGCGGGCCGCTGATGATATTTTTAGCGGTTGGATTTCAACGAGCCGCTACGAGCCGCCCGCTGATGTTGAAAAAACCTTTAAAATTTTTTTGAGTTAGAAGAACTACTCAGTTGCTATAGAAGTGAGTGAAACCACTTGGCATTGCTTTGCCAACGTTGCATTTTCAGGAAAATTTGCTTTTCCTATATGTGAGCACTCCGTCTGGCGCGACTGGCAGGCACACCTCAAGAAACCTTTTGTGTATATGGCGACAACGTCTTGCATGAGCGTGGCAGTCAGCAATTTCGGTGCTGAGTGGCTTTTGGAGGGAACGTATTACGCAACGTTTTGATGGCGTGCTATAAGTGCTTTTTGTATATTGACCAAATCACAATCACTTTACGAGTAAGGTTGAAGGCTTTACGTTTAGAGGTTTAGGTTTATGGTTTTAGGTTTAGGTGATTAGGTCTAGGGATTTAGGTGCATGGTTTTAGGTTGAGGGTTGTAGGTTTAGGCCTGTAGGTTGAGAGCAGAACCGTCGCCAGAAAGTCTTCCCTTGGGGGATTTTACGTTTGTGCGGAGATCTTGACATTCTAAAATTAACAAAAACTCCACTGATTTATACAGTGGTGTTTCACATTACAGATTGGAGCTTTGTTTGGAGGGACTAAGGCCAATAAAGCTACTCTGTGGCGATGGGCCTGGTTGAGGGTTTTAGGGTGGGGTTTTAGCTTTAGGTTGGGGGTTTATTTTTAGGTTCAGGGTTTTAGGTTGAGGGTTCTAGATTAAGGTTAAGGGTTTTAAGTTTAGGTTTGGGGTTTAGGTTAGGGGCTTTAGGTTCAGGGTCTTAGGTTTAGGGTTTTAGGCTTACAGTAGGCTTAATCCAAACATGTAACTTTGTATATTCTGCTTGCAAAATGACATGACAACTCCAAGCAATCATGTTCCACAAAAGGCAAAATAGTTTCAGCAGATATTTGCCCCGGAAGGCAAAATAGCCCCGGCAGATACTTTGCCTCAGAAGCCAAAATTGACAAGTCTGCCAACTGTTTAGCGGTAAAAGCAATTGCCGTAAAATTTCTTATGGGCGAATTGGCGTTGCAGAGGAAGCCGTTATAAACGAATTGGGCTGCATAGAACAGATTTACATAAGATTTCAGGCCCCATTCGGATTAAACTAAAAAGTTAGTTTCAGGGCAAATTTTTTCCGCCCCCTCAGTAAAATGCCTTCCCATACGCCTATGATCATAGCAAACATATGAAACTAGTCAAGCCATTTACACCACGTGTTATTGCGTGGTCCTCCAGAAAAGGTTTTACTCAGTCGATTTGTAGAACGAAAGAGCAGAAAACGAGATTGCAGTGCGTAGTTAGCGCGATGCCGAAATCATTTGGAGCTAAAAAGCGCAAAGATCTGGAAGTGTCAGCTACAACGCCGCGACTGAATCGCTTTTTCCAGCAAAACGTTCAAGCAGCAACGGTAAATCAGTGGCGTTAACCAGCAGACCTCAAAATGTAGGTGAAAATCACTACATAAACCTCGAAGCACCTTTCACACTCAATGTGGTTGGACATATTGACATGTTATTTTTCCGGTGTTTTTGTCTGTAATCTCTGGCTTCTGCTTATTGTTCGGGTGAATGTTGTATCTTACCGAGTCACTCTCCAGCTTGTGAAATACTTTTTTTTATTAAGAATACGCTAGTGTTTATATCATAAACTCTCTTCTTCTCACAGCTAACTGTATCAGTGGCGCATCCAGGTGGGCGGCAGTTTGGGGCAACTCCCCAAACGTCTGTGGCGCCCTCTGGAATGGCGTCCATAGGCGGATGCTGCAGCAAAGCATGATGTGAAAATTTACAAATGCTTGAACATTGTTTAGTTTCTTAGTAAAATGTTTTATTTTAGTTTTCTTGTCATCTTAAATATAGGAATTCAAAATATCTACATACTGTACTCCAATGAAGATACGAACCACATTTATCTGATAAGGCTTGTTGTTATGAAGCGTCCCGGTTTTCAATCACAAAAATATGGCATACCTAGTTCCAGCTCATCTCTCTCGTTGTACAACAATGAGATTTGTGAACTCACACAAATTATAACAAAGAATTCATTCAAATTGGCTCAGTTGAGGCTAATTTAAGTGTGACGCAGATGTCTTGTGAAAGTGTTTCATTCATTACGCAGTTTCTCGAAAAGTGACTCGAATCCATCGAAATTTCTATATTCAGTTTATATCGACTGGCACCAGAGACAAGTCCTCTGTGGAAACATTAAGGCAGTGGTTTTCAAACTGGGATCGCGGCCCCGCGGGGGTCGTTTGCCTTTTTTCTAGGGCAGGGGTGGCCAACACGTCGATCGCGATCGACCAGTCGATCGTCGAGTCTCAGTTGGTCGATCGCGCCTAATTCTGCATTGAATTGACAAGATACCTAACAAGAGGGTTTTCCAATCAATGTTTCAGAAAGTACATGAAAATGAAAAACGTTGCACTTTATGACATTTTGTACTTGTGACTTTCTTGCTGACTACCCTGACTGGTCGATCGCGAGTTACCAAGGAATTTTCGAGTCGATCCAGTCGAAGACAAGTTGGCCACCCCTGGTATAAAACAATGCCACTGATGTAGATGTTTGGTACATATTATTTCTATTTCAAACAGCAAAAGAATATTAGACTATATCAATTATACGGTATTGAACCCAATCGGAAGATCCCTCAAACCACCCTGCTGCTGAACACAAATTTTTCCACACCAGCGTTTTCACAATGTGCATGTTGGTTATATTTATAACACACGGCAAACTGAATGCGAGGGCAGACAAATTTTCATTCACAATAGTGTTGTGACGTAAAATAGCAGGAAAAACTTTCCTCAATCATTTTGTTAAGGTAGTTCTGCAGAAAACGTTTACGAAATTCAGCACTAAGCAGTGGCGATTCTAGAATGAAAAAGCTGGGGGGGCACTGCGGAAAAAAGTAGGGGGGGCCAACATAAATCTCTCTCCTGCATGGTGATTTTCCGTTGTAATGAAGATTGATTTGCTATGATTACCCTATCAAACCCAACATAGGCTTGTGAATATCGTCAAAACCGGCGCCAGAAAGTCTTCAAATCGTTTAAAATTTTGCTGGCTGAAAGTTATCTGCTGTATATGTCAATCAAACGAACTTGAACGTGAAATTAAGCACAAACTGGGGGACCAAGCAGGGGGCCAGCCAAAAATCTAGAGGGGCATGGCCCACCCAGCCCCCCCTTAAAACTGCCACTGGTACTAAGCACACTAGCTGTTAAAGCTTTGCGCAAATATTCAACTTAGTGAAAACAGGAATGATTGTCTTTCCTGTTCAAAAAATTAGCTGTTTTTACATCAGCGTCCAAAGCCATGGGCGCACTTCAGTTATCATTCACCGCCCGTTATAAAAGACTTGTGTACGTGTAAACGCACCCGGCTCAGAGGAAACGTCACATCCATTGTTCCCTTTAAAGATGCGCAACTGCGCAGTAGACTACCACCAGACCATTTGCGCAGTGAAATCGCATTCTCGCCCATTGGCAACATTCTAAATTTAATATCGCGTATGTGTTGCGCAGCCCAGTGGTTCCCAATCTTTTCAGTGTCATGGAGCCTTTTGACGATTTGGCTGAAAGCTGCGGACTACTTTAATAATACCAGTTAATACTGTTACGTACAAGTGGCCTCTACTAGACAAGGATATCATCCACTTTGCGCGCCAAATATCATGAATGATCCATGAAACTTATAACGTGACAAATCGACATTGTTGCGTAACAATCGAAATGTGTAATGAATGGAGCTGTATGTAAAAAGCTTTGTTAAGGGCGGGATAATTGCAACTTACATACCTTTGATAAAGTGAGTAAACATGTGGTTGTTCACATGAGTCAGATCTTGTGTTGCCCTGTAGCCTGGATTCTAAGGATCCGTTCTTTGTCTGTTCTAAATTAGACGACCACGGCCAGTAGTTGGGTATTTCGCTATTTTGCTTTCATCTTATACATACAAAGGTCATGGACCCTTAAAAAGTGTCTGTGGACCCCTGGGGGTCCAGGGGTAACCCTTGAAAACGCTTCATCAGTTGTGAGTCTACATGATTGCGCAATTGCATGCGCACTAAAACAATATTTACTCAGTGTGAAATTTTCTTAGAGGGAGCACTGACGACATCGCAGTGACTTATACTTTTAGGTTAGTACAAAAAGTAGTAACGCACCTGCAATGCTTCCTACATCGATTGATATGTTCACCAATCTGGTTGTAAGTTGACACATCCAGTGTGTGATATTCAATCGGTACTTCTTGCCAAGGAAAAGGCTGAGGACGACGAAATTTCATCACCGGATACCTGACCAAGATATAACAGGGCATAAGAAAGTTTTGCTTAAAAGACCAAAGCGATATCGTAAGAAAACATAAAATATTTCAAAAGTTAAATTTTGTTGTTTGAAAGGCACCGGTGTGCGCCCATCGGTGAACGTTGAGCTTTCAAAAATTAAACATACAGTCTATATTTGAGCAAAAAAATGAAATTACAGCGTTTGATGATCGGACATAATTTACGTTAAATTCGTCAATCTCGATAGAGACATTGAGGATAAAATATTTAAACATTGCAACGCAATTACGTATCTGATAGAGACAGGTTTTTTATGTCACATGCAACCACAGCCTCGGGAGGTTGCCCACTTATTAGGTAATAATGTCTGCGAAACATGAACATGTTACCAGTCGCTAACACAACAGAAAAAGTTGAAACAACACACATAAAAGATAGGGTCTTACTCCTCTGCTCTCTTCATTACGACAGTCTGAATGTAACTGTTTCGGGGGTTTTGGCACGGGGAGATCGTTTTAGAAGCCCCTTGCGAAGGCGTCGTTCCTATAGAGACCCACCCCAAAGTAAAAGTTATTTTTCCGATTTTCTGATGTGCACAATCAATGGGGTCACGTAGGTACGAGACGGCAAGGGACGTGGGATGAAGGTTGTTTTCTGCGATGCTTGGAAAAGTCGATGACCTTATTTGCTCTTCACTTATTTTGTAGGGAGTAATTAAGCAAAATGCAACACGAACCAACAAAATATTGATCTCGCACAACACCCTTGGTCTCGGGTTCAGATCAGATTGACTGCGCCAGTTCCTCAAACTGGCGAATTCTGCCGTTTTAAAAATTAACCCTGTGCCTTTACTTTGACATGATTTCGCGTCCTTTGTTAAGAGCTTTACATGAGTGTGCTACAAACAAAACACGAACAACATGTGCGTTAAAAAAAACACGACACGTGTGCTTCCCTCATCAAACAAGCTTATTCCTTGTGGTTGTGGTCTCGAGCAGTAGAAACGAAGAATTTCAAAAAACGCTATAAATGAAACTGCAGCATTCATTATGTTGTGACGGCAAGGCAGTGTTCATGAAGCCATGGTAGTTTGTGATAGCAATAAGGTTTGATGTCACTTGAAAGCCAAGTCACAATGAAGCCATTTATGGGTGGGAGAAAATGTTCAGTCACGTTTCTCAGCCACATGGGATGTTATCAATGTCATTTGGGTCCTTTTCAGAGTGTTTGCTTTTATTCACAACTGCATATCATAAACGCGGCGCAAACTCTAATTTTGTAATCAGCTCATACCGTATCGTTTGTGCTAAGAAATGAGGTAGCCTATGTGGACGTACAGTACCATTTGGACTGATTCTGGATCTCGTAATTGAAATAAAGGCCTATACACACAATATTGGGGATTAAACGCACTAAAAGACAGCAACAACTGCAGTGTCTTACTGCTTGAGGTGCAATGTACGTGGACTAAAAAGCAGATGGCCAGGGCTTCGTTTGGCGTCATTGCTATGAACTGCAGCGAATCACAGAAAATTTGTTTGGACACCATGTATTTTCAGGTCGTGTATTAAATTCTAACAATTTAATAATTCAGGATGTGTTAATGTAAGTTTGACCTTCATTTGCAGAAAGCACCCGGCACGCAATGATGTAGCTTGGAACAGAAAAAGTGCTAGCTGAACAATGCAGAAATGTAGAGAAATGTTGCTTATGTGTATTGTGTAGGTATAGAACTAAANCAGCTNTGTCCAACCAGCGGCCGGAGGGCCGCATNCGGCCCAACCGAAGTTTTTTTGCGGCCCAGTTTAGGTTTTCGCTGTAGTAAAAGTGGCCTACCTACTGACAACCTGTCCTTATTTTGATAATCTTGAATGTGACATTTTTGATGCAGGTGGTCCAATCACGTCTGTTGCCATTGCAATTAGGATATTAACACTTTCAGTAAATTAGCTTGAGCTAAATTTAGTTTGCTAAGATCAAAGTAAGTCATTGAATGTGCGGCCCTTATTTAATATGTTATTGAAAGTGCGGTCCTGGTTAAGATAGTTGCATTATTTTGTCTCAGTAAAACCATTTGGGTTGGACATAGCTGAACTAAAGTCAAAATGGGCAACATTTGCTAGATGGAGACCATTTCTTAAACCATAAAGCAACTCACTGATGCTAACGTAATATAGCCAGAGGAACTCTAACACAAATTTTTTCGCCCAAACTGTCTACGCGATTAAAAAATCTGAGTGACAACGAAGTTTGCATGACAGCAGAGCGCCGTTTCTTCTGCGTGTGAAACAATTTCAACGTTTACGTTTCGATAGCCATTATTTTGTGTCGTGCAGATTTTAGTAGCTGATGAGCACATCATTGTACGAAGCGGGTGGCCGCATTCAAAGTTTTCCTTCGTTTGATTTCAACAGATGTGTGCAAACAATACTGTTGTTAAGCACTGACCACTCTTTTTTACAACAGCTTTCTGCGAACAACTGATCGAAGCGTGCTTTCATTAAGCAGTGTGTGAAAATGACAACATAAAATAATAAATGGATTCGGTCATTCATTCTCAAACCCGCATTTCGTCTTTGGAGGTTTGCCGGGCAGCGGACCCAGGAGGTCTCGGAATACCTCACACGGGCCGAAGCTCTTGCATATTTGAGCATATTCGTCGAAGAAATTAGTTGCGACTCTGCAATTCCTCACGCAACTGTGCGTATTATGCAGCAAGCCTCCATGCATATGTTAATCTTGTTGACACTTAAACTCACCGCACCCTCAAAATCAAAGCAGTTGCAGTTAACAAAAACAAAACTTCACGAAAAATCTATCAAACTGCTGAAGAGGGTTGCGATTGAGAAACTAGGCACTTTTCGATGTCGTTAACAGGGATGTTTCGATAAAGTTCACCAAATAGCGCATATTCAAGCCTTTTCATATACCTAAACGCTATTATCTCCCAGGCACAAGATCTCTGCGGCGAACAGTGATCGGCGTGATGTGGCTCAATCGTCAAACTCACCTCAGACGAACTGAGAAAGCCGTTCCGGAAAAGTTTGGCAAGTCGTTCATTGCATAAAAACAAACTAGTTTGCTGAGTTCACTGAACTTTAATTCATTTTCGATGTAAAAGCAGCTGTTGCCCATGCTGAATATCACTGCGTGCCCGATCAGTTGCGGTCTGACTCTGCAACGTATCAATATTACGTTTTTACGTTTTCTGGCCGTAGCCTAGGCAGCAAAATTGAGATAATTACAAAATGATAAAAGCTGCGATTTTACTGGTAAAATCACAACAGGAATTTATCAGATAGTTTCTTTGTAACGTTGGGATTTTTGACTTTAGAACCTGACTCTTGCACGTTTTTGCCACATAATCCTCGGCTAATTTTCAGGCTCCCTTGAAGTTTAAATTCCCTTAGAAAACAGCAAAAACGCAGCAGATATAAACGTTATAATTTGGTTTTAAATAACAATATCAAACCTATACTATACCACTCTGCAAAATTGTGCAAAAAGTACCATACGTTTGATAACGACATTCTAATATCGGCATAAAATATTGTGTTTTCGCTACTTGAGGTTTTCCCTAGATTTCTATTACAAAATGTGAAATACTGCATGTCAAAAACACTATATTTTTCATTATCTACAGTTGTTCAAAACGGACTAAGTGCGCTTTGCTAAATATAAATGTAAACCAGAGCCCATGTGGCCCCAATTTCTACCAGAATGTGTACAGAGTCAAGTTCAGCAGTAATGGAACTGATATTGCAGCTCCAGTGTCTTTTCTTCGACTTGACTCTTTATCGAAATCTCAACAGCGCAGTTGTGCTTGCAATATGATTTTATTAAATTTTGGTAGTAGTTCGCACACCCCCTGGCCCAGGGGGGTACCGAGGTTAGACAGCGCCCGGGGTATTGTCCCTCCCTCCCCCCCCTTGTTACGACCTTGCTCTGACCATTTCCATGCGCTTTTCAAATTCGTTTTCAAATGAACTCTGGACAGTGTCTTCAAAACTGTACCATACTGTAAGCTTGTTATGAGTTGGGGTGACAATGACTTACTTTGAAAGGTCGACAAAAATTGCCTTAATTTATCTTTCGCTAAACAAGGAGCTTTTTAATGCAAAAAATATTCGTTACAAGAAATCAACGTCCTCATTTTTTTCAACATGAAATGTTTTGGCGCCGTGGTGGTAATGGCTACTCTGACGTCAAAGTTAACTTTGATGTTACATCAAAGTAACAAAGTTAACACCATAAACTGTTAATACCTAACAACTCTGGCTTTCGGAAAAAACATTCTACCTTAACTTCATTGCTTAGTACCTGTCACAGTTTGTACCGAGCCTACGATTCAAATCTCTCTTCAAGAGTAGTTTTCCTTGACATATCTAAAGCTTTTGATCGTGTTGATCATACGTGCTTAATCTTTAAATTGCAACAAC
>JGI24159J19872_10006384_pt1 | contig 15354 bp, 13 predicted proteins | sample Ectturendosymbi4_FD_19872 | JGI IMG/M metagenome (IMG submission 19872) | reverse complement strand
GCACCCCATGTTAAGAAACTCTGGACTAAGGTCAGGTTGTTGTAAGTGCTGTTTGTATTGATATGTGTTGAAGACAGTTTTCTAGGTTGTGTTTTTTTGTAACAACAGAGTAGCAGTACCGTGCTGACAGATACTAACTTATGTAAGCTGCTGGTTTTGATAGTCATACTTGTCAGCAAGTTATTAGATGAGATAGAGCCCAGGCTGTGTTAGAGTCGAGGTTCTGTTGGAAGAGGAAGCGATAGGTGCGGAAGCGGTTGACAAAATAGCCTCTTCCACATCCCTGGTTTAAACCTGTGAAAGCAAAAAATGCTTGAAAGTTGAATAATGCTGAACAATGAAAAGAAAGGAAGTACAAAATAGAGCATCAAGTTAAGGCGGTTGAAATTAATACAGCACTGTATTCAATTAACCATTGCCAAAAATGAAAATATTTCCAACACAGCAGTAACTTTTTTGGTCTTTGATAGTATGTTTGTTAACAGTTACTGTACTGCATAATTCTTGTGAAATTTTGTTTTTATATATATTTCACAAATCAACCTTTCAGTCACTTCTGCAACTCAGTGGGTTTTCAATTTGCAAAGTCAATCCAAGTCATAAAGAACTAAATTTGGAATTTTGATATAATGTAACATTAAATAACTGCATATCCTTAAAAAAGAAAAACTAGTTCCATTAGTTACTGCAACTGAAGTACTGGCATTGGTATGAAATGAAATACTTCAACTGATTTGTCAATTCTCAGTAGTTCCATATCAATAGTTTAACACTTTGAGAGCTGGTCTACGATATATTTATACTTCGATTTCGGCCTAAAAAACAGCAGTTTTCGGTTGCCTTACCAACGCCTTAGCTCCTCTGCCGATTGCGCTAGAGAGCTGTTCAAGAGCTCAAGCGGATCGGCCAGTCTCGTAGATTGCACTCGAAAAAAATTTTTTGGTTGGGGGGTGCGGATCTTTTGTGACTGACGTCATAAGTGAAGTAGTTTTAGGGTCATTTTGGCTCATGTTGCCTGGCCTAAGGCCCAACCGCTAGGCCAAAGTGTTTTGCTGGAGTTTTCATTGGAAACTAGGCTCGAGTCCGAGTCTTTTGAGCCTTTGATCGGCTTTCTAATGTTTCTGGTTCAAAAATTCTGATCTAAAATATACAAATTAATTAATTATCTAATCAGCTAATTAGTCAAATATTTTTACTAGCTTGCATCACATACTTTTGAACCTGAAACCCCAGCAGGTCTTTTGAACCTGAAACCCCAGCAGGTCATCCAAAGTATCAAAAGACTGGGATTGTAGCCTTGTAGCCTAGTTTCCAGTGAAAACTTCAGCGAAATACCACCTAACGGTTGGCGCCCAGGGCCAGGCAAAGTGGGCCAAGGTCGCCTAAAAGTCCTCCACTTATGATGTCACTCACAAAAAACCCGCATCCCCCAAGCAAAAAATTTTTTTTTTAGTGCAGACTAGAAGACTTGCCGCGTTTTTTGAGACTTTTACCGGGTCTGTAGAGCATACCAGACTGAAGAAATTCCCTTGCAAAGCCACGTGCATTTAGGCGTTTTTTTTGCGAAAATCCCTGAATCCTAGCGGACGCCAAAGAGTTAAGATTGTCATGCAGAAAGTAAAATTTTTCTGCATTTTCACCAAGTAGCCTGCAGTAGGTTAGCCCGTCATCTACAACCTAGCCCAAACAAAAGCAGCATTAGGCGATAACCGATTACCACCATTCGCCAGAAGTAAATTCCGTAAGAACAAGTCGCCATGACAATAGCTAAAGCGCACATGTGTGCATTAAGCATCCAATGATTATGCAAATGCCCCAGTGGTTCTGATCCAATCACAAACACTGCGCTGTTAACTTGCGTAAGTTGCGTTGTCACAAACACTGCTTTTGTTAATCGTGTTTAGCAAATGGACAACAGCAATTGTGTTGCAACAATGAACACTGACTACTGTGCTGCTATCGGACCGAACAACAAATCACCACTTCGAAGTATTTGTGAAATGCTGGAGTAGCGTTTCCGTAACTTGTGTGCCACATCTACAACCCAGCACGTTGCAACAGCTTGGATTGTGAGATCACAATTATCATTATCATGCCTCGTGGAAAATGTCGATTAAGTTAGCCCACGAATACGATATTTCAGCTTACGCACAGTATAAACCAGGGTGCTAGGCCTAATGCATCAAGTTAAGAAAAGTAGATTCCTTTTAAGAAGTAACGTGCTACTGCTTCACAGCGACAGTTGTCATCGGGTCATTCCATGTCAGGCGATCCAGAGCTATATATCTGACATGAGCACAATCCATGAAATTTCATAAGCAGGGAGATCTCATCATTCTGATTTCAAAACATTTTGAGTTTTTTAAATCGAACCAGTATTCACAAAGTTATGGTTGGTTGAAATTTGCAGTGTTCCCATTTAATTTTTGCTTATATTTTTTGTGACTTTAGTGCTGACATAAAAACCTTCGTATCTTTTTTATCTGTAACTGTTTTTAGCTGGAAATTTGTGAGACTGTGTCAGAAGGTGTGCTTATTAAAAATCAATCATTGGCACTTTCCTTATGACCTTTGAACTTGCAAATCAAGGTTAGGTTAGACATAGTTTTTGTGTGCGCTCATGCATGACCATATTTCAATTGCTTCTAACTAAAAAAGGTCAACTGGTATGAAGTTATTCTTGTTTTATTTGAAAGCTATAGAGTTAAGGATTTTTTTGTTTCAGGAAACCTTTGCTTATTTACCTATTCGATATGCTTTTTAGCATTTTATGTAACTAAGGGGATTTTGAGTCATAATTAATATATGCACTAGAGCAGGGGTTCCCAACATGGGGTACATATATCCCCAGGGATACATTTGCCTCTCCGAAGGGGTACATTTAAGGCTAGCAGAAGATTAGAAAAATATATTTACATATTTATTTCCTAATATTTTTATAAATATCTGTGAATAACATTTTCAAAAATCATTACATGCTTATTGTTAGATATGTCTATGAATGATCATGATAATGTATTTTGTCATAGGAAATTTTAGGGGTACAATATCATCTGTAAACATGCTGAAGGGGTACATGCCTATTTGTTGAAATGCTAAAGGGGTACATGGTCAAGAGAAAGGTTGGGAACCCCTGCACTAGAGCAAGCTGCAATAATTTATATTCTCAACTTTTATTCATTTGTTTGGCATGATACATGTTTCTGATAAGATAAAACAGTTTTCAGAAGTTTGATCATGGTAATTCCATGTGTAATAATCAGACAAAAATTGTGTTTTATGAGCTTTGTTTCATTAATTTTTTGTTTTATCTGAGGTGGTATCCTATCTATTAGATTCGCCCCAAAATGCAAAAAATAAAATGTTATGTAAAATTGTAACTGCCAAATGGTAACAAACAAGATCATGCCCTCAAAAAATTAAGAGATTAACTAGGGAAAGATTAATCAAGGCCACTTGTGTGGTCAATCTGTGACATCAAGTTTCAAAGTATTATGTTAGTTTTTCAAGTCAAACTATTTGCAACTCTTGCAAGAGGCAATGCAGCTTCATTTTACCAATCTTATGCTACCAAGGGTACACAAAATGTCCACCACTTCCATCCAAAGTACACTGCCAGATGTTGACCAGGAACAAGTATGCTTCAATGCAATTTATGCATCCTAATGGACTTTCTTCATTTTTTTGGCCACAAACAGATGGTTTTTGCTGGATACTAATGGAGCTACCTTAATTACGCTAGTGAAAACCATGGCCAAAATCAGTTCGTGGCTACTACCATGTCTCTTCAAGATCAAAGATAATGAAGAGATTTGAGGAAATTAGCTTTATTAATGCTGCTGTTGTCTATGGACACAAAATAGTTTACTGCTCATTTACCTTATATACTACATGAGGTTGATGTTGGGAAGAATTTCATTGCTGTTGAATTGCTTGTACCATGCATGTCAAGCATAAGGGCAACCATGAAAAATTGTCGGACCATAGAAGGATAGCAATTTTTGTAAGTCAATAAATTTAACAAATTTTTTGATTTGATAACTTTGTTGGATTATTTGCAGTGATGAAGTCTTGAGACTTGGTCTCAAGACCATTTTTGCGAGTCTCATCCTCGGTCTTGGAGGTTTCAGGTCTCATATTGCTCTCAAAGGTTACAGGTCTCGGTCACAAGCCTGTTGTTTTGAAACTGTCAATATTGCAAGGAAATGGCATTGTATAACTTCTGTAATTCAACGAGTTTTTCTCTGTTGTATTAGTAAGTAAGAAACAATCAAAACAGATTGGAAAAATGCCAGAATTTGAAAAAATTCAACTTTGAAGTGGTGATGATAATTTTTTGAAAATCTTTAACAAAATGCACAAATTTTCAAATATCTCGAGTTTTGGTATCGAAGTTTTAACAAGGTCTCGGTATCAAAGGTTGACAAAACAAAAATAATGTCATCTGATGTATGTATCAGACAATAATGTATGGGTGAATTTAAAGCAAAAACAACTGTCAATGTGTATGGAAATAAGATTTATGTTTGTATCAAATCAAGTAAGATCTCTGGATCATGTAACTCTGGATTTTAAACTGAATGGAATTATAAAGAAAATCCACCAGACAAGAAGATTATAATCAGTAATTACAAATGAGAAAAAAAACAAGTTACTACTAAGTATATTGTAAATCAGATTACATGTTAGAATTTGCAATGGTAATTTTCCTGACCATGAAAATATTGCATGCAAATTTATGTTATTTGTTTAAATTTCAAAAATTAAAAAAATTAGCAATATTCCAAATTGACCCTTTTTTCTAATTTTTTCACATTTTTCATGTTTTCAATCTTAAAAAATTTTGTTGAGGGTATTGAGCATACTTAAGAACTGCATTGTTAAACATTCATTTAAAAAAAATTTAATTAAACAAAAACAATTAAATTAGATCTAATTAAAAAAATTACGTTAAATTAATTCTAATTAAAAAATGAATTTAGTTAAAAAAATTAAGTTTTTTAAATTCATGATCATATTTAAAAAATTATTTTTGATTGAATTTTTTTTAATGGATATATACTATTATATAAACATACATTCTTTTGTCTGAAATTAAAAAATAAGCATGGGTGACCAAGATAAAGTAGTATCTCCATAACACCAACCCTTACATAAAAAAATGAAGTCAATTGAAGTTGCACTATTTGAGTTATTTAAAATATCATCATGCTTGAATGCACATGAAAAACATGTTGCCTTACAACAACGATTAACCAGGGTTCAAAGGTCACCCGTGAAAAACTTTGTGTTGTTTTGTTAAGCGTGGAGCCTTCCACTTTACTGCAAAATATTGAATGAAAATATTCAGAGATAAAGGAGTGATAATCAGTTGAAGTTCCAACAACAAAACTCCAATAATTTTTTGGTCTAATCCTCTCGAAAAACATCAATTTCAAATGCTCATAATTTCAGAAATATAGGTCCGATTTAAAAAATTCCAACTATTTTGAGCTCAGAAGCCTGAGATCTTTCCCCTTATAAAATTTCGTGAATTTTGATGAGGATCAGATGAAAAATCCCCATTTTGCTGAATCACCTGACATGGAATGACCCCGTCACTAGTGAGTAGCGATTGCATTTTTAATCATATTTCGCATCGCCATAAATGTTGCATAACATAACACAATTCATTTTTCATACAAGCTTTTTTCAAATTAATTGATGGTAAACTGGGCATTGATTGGACTTCTGCACCTTAAGTTATGGTCAAACTTTTCATGCTGCGAAAACTTCCGAAAGTACAACAGGAGTTTATTCGTATGCAACACTTGTACATGGTAGCTTCAAGCATTGCGAAACTTTGCGCTGATGCTTATGTTTCGGATGCGACAGCTGACGTGTGCTTCATGGCTAATTTTGTCAGATTGTTTATGAAACCGCACCTGCTAGCCATGCTGTAAGATAACTGTCTTGACTTGCTTCATTTTGCTTTCTTGCGCAAGTTGTCTGGATGTGTGTGGAATGTAACAGCGTTTTTTCAACACCTACTAAGGCCGATAAAATCAGCCAATATCGATATATCGGTAAAATCCAAATATTCAGCCGATATATCGGCCAGGCCGATCTCTAGTAAAAGGCAATAGTAAGCCAAAATTTTCCAAAAGGTACATTGCTCACCAGCCATACTAGGAAACATAATACTTTTTTTTATGTGCAGAGCATGATCCATATCAAACTTGGTGTATTTTTACTTTTTTGCCCCAACTTACATATACAGTATATGTTCTTAGTATCATTCATTTGCTTTCTTTGTGTCATTTGCACAAGTTGACTTTTGGTTAATTCTGTGTTTGTTTCATTTAAGCTGTGTTCATATTTTCTCTGTGCATATTGTGTTATCGTTTCTACCATGACTGACGTGCTGGTCAAAAATCATTTCAAGCCATGGCCTGCCATCATTAGCATTTTTTAATAAACTGAATACAAGTATAAAAAACTTCCTAGTTTCTAAAACTTGAAGCCTTCTCTGATTTGTATGGGGCATAATGTTTAAGTCTTTGAAGAATCATCTTGAAAAGCTGCTTGATTTTCATAAGTCAGGTTCTGAAATTGTTGCTATTTTAACACGCTCACTGCCGGTCTACGAATATATTGAAATCGGGGAAAAAACAGGGATATTTCGGTTGACTTACCAGCCACATAGGTCCTTGGCCGATTGCACAAGAGAGCTGTTCAAACCCCCAAAAGATTCAGCAAGTCTTTGAGTCTGCAATGAAAAAAAATGTTTTGGGTTTCAGATTTTTTGTGAGTGACATCACAAGTAAAGTAGGTGTTTGGCCATTTTGGCTGCTGGTACATGACCTGGGCCCAACCACAAGATAGAAGTATTTCGCTTAAGTTGTCAATGGAAACTAGGCTAGAATCAGAGTCTTTTGAGACCTTGATCACCTTTCTAGCATTTCTGGTTCAAATGTTATGTCCTAAAATAAACAAAATAATTAATTATCTGATTATGGAATTAATTGGTAATTTTTTTGTTTTTAGGTCATAACTTTTGAACCCGAAACCCCAGCATGTCATCCAAAGTATAAAAAAAATTGGATTGTAGCCTTGTTTCCAATAATAACTGGGGTGGAATGCTACCATCTAATGGTTTGGGCCTAGGGCCAGATGAAGTGGGCCCAAAAGGCCTAAAACAACAACTCCACTTATGGCGTCACTCACAAAAAAAACAAAACACAGAACCAAAAATTTTTTTTTCCATTGCAGGAGCAAAGACTTCCCAATTCTTTTGAGGATTTGAACAGCTCTTTAGTGCAATTGCTGGCGGAGATATTCCCACGCAAAAACACGAGCAAACTGCTGGATTTTAGCCTTAGCCTACTGGAATGGAAAGTGTTAATACCTTTTTTTTTAATTTGATTTTGGTGGCGGCAGGCCGAAGCCAGAAAGCTGCTTCTTGCCGGGACGGTTGTGGTGAATGCTCTTGCCCAAGGAGCACTAAAGCGATTCACTCAATGGTCGTGGATTAAACACCCAACCTTCCAATTGAGAGATGGACACTTACCACTGAGCCAGTGCTGCCCCCAAATCATTTTTTTCTGTATAGTAACAAATGTTTTTAAAAATTGTTTGAATTTTTATGAGAATAATAGTTCTGGGCTGATATAGGAAGATTAGGTTATTAATTTTCTGTGATTTTTCTACCCTGAACTATTGCCATTTCTTGCTAGAAGCACAAACAGTCTTACAGTTGCATTGAGTTAATTCTTCAGTTAATTAAATTGAAGCAAAAGTATTAACAGAGATATAATGCCAAAGTTGCAAATTTATGTAGAATCATTTTTGGACACCTCAATGTAAATTTTATTCAATCATGTACTCTCACTAAATCGTACCACTGATAAATAAGTCATTTGTGCTGCTACATAATCATATTTCTGATGTCCAATAAAAACATAATAAGTTTGTTGATTGATGTGCAAATGCAAAATTGCATAATAAATTGTCAGTAGCATTCATGTCAAAAAATTCAAGAAACATGCAGTATGCAATTGCCTATATGTTATTTGAAACATCTGATCATTTCAGGCATGGTTTGCCAAACTATTATGCTTACAGTGAAATTGTAAGTGTCACTGTCTGACCAAGTAAAGTCAACTCATTAAATTTGCAATTTCTTAGCTGTTATTGTTTGTCTTTGTGATAACATAAGTTTACTTTTTTGAGTAATTAGAGCCTCCAGACTTCTGAGTTGATGTCTGTTTCCTACAGTAAGCCAAGAGGGATCTTAATGATATGTGTGTTAAATCTGTGAGTTGGATTAAATTTTATATTTGAGTGCATTGCTAGCATTATTTTTGTAAGATCCTTGAAGACATCACTTGTCTGCAAATGAGTGCAATCAACTTTTCTGTTTCAAAATCTCTGTTTTAGGCATTTAATCTGGCCAGAGTAAGTTTTGTAGTTTTATCTTTAATTTCTTAAATGAGTGAAGTGCTTCAAAATATGGATTCCAAACCTGATTATCACAGATTCAAAAATTGGAAGCACAAAGGCAGAGATGCAGAGGTAGAAAATGTGATTTTGTGTGATATTAAGTAACTAGTGCATGATGAACCGAGTCTTGAAAGTATTGTTTTTAGTTTCTGCTTATTCAAATGTTGCATTAATTCATAATCACCTACAGCGATTCTGAATAAATGTGTTTGTTCATCTTTTGTGTCATTACAATATTACATTAGGACCTTGATCATTCATGTAGGCAACAAAGTATGATTTGGGATCAAAATTGTGTCTAGACGTTAGGGTTTATAAAGATATTTGAAATTCACAAGTGGTACATGTGTGACTAAATGTGGAACCATTGAGCTTATTATCACTTCCAATTCTGAAGGATTTCAAAATAGATGTTGCATTAGGTACCAGGCTGTTTTTCGAAGTCAATGGAATGGCAAACGCCAATCACTATTAATCCATGTTTAAAACAGCATGACATCCTCAACAGATTGCAGCTTTTGAACCAGCAACTTCCTTGTTTTCTTTACTGGTGCTGTTAACTGGGTTATTTTCAGAAAAATAACCAGCAAAGTGCATAGTAACTTCCATTGCACAAAGTACACAGTAACGAGCAGATATATTCGCTCTTTCTGGCAATTTGTTATTAGCCAACGTTTTGCCCACCTATTCAAGTGGGCTTCCTAAGGGCAATGTTTTTTTTAACTGCATATAACATGCAACTTACTAATAACAAGAAACAATGAGCAGTATGACATACAAAGACAAAAAATGCTGAACTGACCATAACGTTACAGGAATGGGCAGCATGCCACAGAAAAAACATAGAAGTATAAAATGAAAAACGTTGGGAAATGATCAGGTATAACAACACACTAAATAGTGTAAAACCTACATAAAAATGCACAAAAAATGGTTAAATACGTGAAGATATAGGGTAAAATAGTGAACAAATAAACTGTAAAACTTGCATGATGAGAGTTGGCAAATTTCCAGGCCCAAAGGCGGCAAACTCAAGGAAGTTCAGTGACGGATAAGCTTTGTTCATGTTTTAAAACATTGTAATAGATAGCCGGGAAATTTGAACTTTTATCGTTCACAGTGTTAGTTTTTAAATTAATATACAAAGATTCTGAAAAAATACGTTTATGATAACTATTTACGTGATGTAGAACATGGCATAATCCCAATTGAAAGCAAGGCCACTTTGGGCTGCATGTTTTGTTAACGCTGTTTTTTCTAGGTTTTTAAGAATATTTCTAGATAAGGTGTCCCTATTGTGTTCTTTCAGTCGAGTACTCAAGGCTTGTTTCGTTTCTCCAATGTATCTGTGTTCACAGTTCCCACATGGAATTTCATAGACGACGCCTTAACGTTTGCTAGCACGCCTCAACGTTTCCTAGCATCTTTTCCTGAAGCTAGGACTGTACTTAGTTTGATGCTAGGACAGTACTCACACTGTAGTTAGTTTGAAGCTAGGACTGTACTTACACTGTACTTAGTTTGAACCTAGGGCTGTACTTACACTGTACTTGGTTTGAAGCTAGGACTATACTTACATCTTTTCCTGAAGCTAGGACTGTACTTAATTTGGCATGCTGTCACCCATTCCTATAACGTGATGGTCAGTTTAACGTTTTTGTCTTTGTACATCACACTGCTAATTGTTTCTTGTTATTAGTAAGTTGCATGTTATATATGGTTAAAAAACATTGCCCTGTGGAAGCCCTCTTCAATAGGTGGGCGAAACATCGGCTAATAAACAAAATAATCGCCAGAAGAGCTGATTTATCTGGTTGATTTGAAACCTGGTGGCAAATGCTACGATACAACATGTGTAGCTAAAAGAACAGTACACAGTAACATTCATAAATTTACCAAAGAAAAATATATTTGTAATCTGCAAAAGTATACCAATCAAACTAACTACAGTGTGATGTACAAAAGGGTGAAGAGAAGTATATAAGGAAGAACTTTTTGCCACAAGAAATATCTATTTCTGTATTGGTATACTTTTGCAGATTACAAATACATTAAAACTTGAAAAACAAGGTCAGAATGTTGATGTGGACTAAAGACTAAAAAGTTGATCTGTCTGGTTCTGCACTAAATCCCTTACTTCTTTTTTGAAAAAACATTTTTCGTCCCTACTAAAGCTTTTCAGAAAACAATGGCTTTTTGTAATGTCCCTTCACAATCTTGCTTTTTGTGAAAATTTTGATAGGTAAATATCAGAAAGCAAATGGCCACTGTTTCTAATGAAATGCTTTCACATGTGTACAACTACCTTTGATTAAGTGCTAGCAGAAATTTTGTGCTTCATTCACACACATGCAAAGTCGAAACATTTGAAAATAGTCATCTGGAATTGTGAAGAAGCGTGTAAACATGAAGAATTGTTTGCTCCTGTAACTCAAGCTTGCACTTCAATTCCAACGCACTTGAGCTGACAACCATCAGTAACAAAAATCATGAAGTATGCTCTGCTATAGGCTAGCCTACATTTTGCACTGCTTTCACATACACCAAGCAAGGTTAAAACATTAGAAAAAAGTCACCCAGAATGGTAAAAGTAAGTGAATTGAAAATATTTTTTGTTTTTGTAAATTGTGCTTGTTTGCACTTCAATTGCAACGAGTTTTAGGAGACAAGCATTGGAAGAATATATCATCAGGCTTGTCATCTTCGTCCACACATTACGCAGTATTCATAAGCATTATTCAAAGGCAAAAAAATTGAACAAATCAAAGAAATAGTGTGCAAATAAAAAAGCCTGCTTGATTTTGCACTTTAATTCCAGTAAATTTATAAGTCAACAAGCAGCAGTAGGAAACAACCTTGAAGCTTGCTGCACTATAACCTAGCTTACACGTTATGCTGCATTCACAAAAATCATGCAGTATTAAAACATTTTAAAGAGTCCAGTTGATTTTATTTGACGATAATCGGTATTCCAGCAATAAACAACAATTAGAGCAAGGACGCCAGGGCATTGAAGGAACTGGAAGGATATTGGGTCAATGCCCCATAACAATTGAATTAGCTGTCCTATTTTAACTCGTGGTGTTGCATATGTGTGGGAAAGAACTGCCAGATGATCAACACAGTTGTGCAGAGTGCTGGGTTGCAACTGGTCTCTGCTGTTGGGTTAGGTGCTCAGATCTGTAAGGATCTGGGCATGGCGGAGAAAGCATAAACCCAGCTAAAATTAAACTCTGCCTAGGTTGCAATAATCCTTTTGCATCTAGCAAGCTCAACAAATGTTTGCAACAGTTTTTAGCATGTGGATGATGGTTGGAAACTATTGGGATCAGATATGTTTTGACATGTAGCATTCAAATTCCATTGTTGATCAGAAGTAATCCATAGGATGTGATGTGCACTGCATGCTGCTCCTGCAGCAACAAGAAAACCAAATTACAGATGCGCAATCATGAAACAAAACATGCAAAACCTATTCACACAAACACAACGTAGATGGGGAGAGAAATGTATGTACAAAAGGGTGAAGAGAAGTATATAAGGAATAAAAAAGCTGTGGTAGAAGAGAATATGAACAAAGGGGAATGAGTCTGTTTACATTCTAGCATGAAAAATAACTGGGCTAGTGCTACAGTTAGGATGAAGGACTCTATATTTTGGCACCATATTTCCTGTCATCAGGGCCGGCCCTAACAGGTGCCGGGCCCAATGCAAGACCTAGGCGCGGGGCACCTTTGAGCAGTGATTTTATGATGTCATTGTGTTCAGTCAACCGTGTTACGATCGTGATAGAGCGCAGATATACAGTGCAGCACCAACACGAGAATCGAGCACATTTGCTAATGTTCAAGAGGAAATTTGCTAGTTCTGATGAGAGCGTTCTTTGTTAACAATGGAATTTATATGGCGTTTCTACTGAATTCGCAAGCGCAAGCGCAAGGGTTATCTGGAAAAAATAAACAATCTACCTAAACAACATGGCGTGGGGCCCCCAGAGGCATAGGGCCCAATGCAGCTGCATCAGTTGCATCGGCTTAAGGCTGGCCCTGCCTGTCATCATATGCGGAGATAAGTATATTTCTGTACTGTTTTTTAAATGTGCATGGGGAGCATTCATATAGAGAGGGATCAATATTGTCCCAGATCTTACGGCCTAGATGCTTCAAAGACCTTTTTCCATATTTGGTATGGGCCATTTGCCAAAAATATGTACCCTCAGTTGCAACTGCACATTGCATAACTATGTACTTCATTCACAGGGGTTAAATGCAATTGAAGTTGTCAGGAAAGTTGCCAGAGTGAAATTTGTGCATGAGTTTACCTAATTCGAGGTAATAAATGTCACCCAACTTAAGGAGGTCGAGCTTTTTATATAGTGGTGTTATCTTTGTCCCAAAAGAGCTACAGTATATGTCATAGCTCTAAATTATTCTTGTTGTGCAATACATTTAACTGGTTTAAGGTTGCTATGCCAGCCCCGCCCCAAGCTCCAATAGCAAATTGCAGATGACTAAACAAAACTGAAGTACAGTGATTTTAGTGCACTATCACTTAGATACTGACATATTTGATAAAAAAATTCCAACACTACAAGAAAACTATTTTTAAAGATAGGCTATGTGGTTAGACCAAATAAGCATTTCATCAGTGAAAACCCCAAGATAGATACTTGACACAAGTTCCTTCGGGTAATGGTTTTATCGTTGATTCTTACATTAAAATCATAAAGTTGGTTGCTTTTACAACTTATAATCATGTGTGAAGTCTTCGAATAACAATTTGTCTTTGAACTAAAGTGGAGCCAATTATCAATTTTACCTAGCTCCACATTAACTATGTTCTGCAGTTCTGTGCTATTGCTTCCAGAGACAGATAAGAGTCATAAGACAGTGTCACAGTAAAAAGTGTAGGATTCAGTTATGTTATCATTGGTAAATCATTAATATAATGGACAAATAATAAGGGAGTAATGAGCCCTGAGGTACCCCTTGGGTTATATTGAGAGTACATGATGTACAGTCGTCAATGACAGTGTACTGCTGTTGTCCTCACAAGTAGCTAGCCAGCAATTTGAGAGCACATTCCAAAAAAATTACCTAATTTCCACAACAGAACATCATAATCTACAGTGATCATGATGTACTGCTGTGAAATTGCTTTAGACAGGTCACAAATGATAGTGCAAGTAATGAAATCCTTTTCTAGATTTTCCAGTATATTTTCTTGCATATCATATATTGCTGATGTTGTAGATATAAGCCACTTCTAAAACCATATTGATGGCTAGATAGCATACTATTCTGCTCTAGATAGGTGTACAACTGGTTATAAAGTATTTCAAAAATTTTATTTATGGGCGAGAGGAGAGAAATGGGTCTGTAATTGATGCACAAATCCTTTGGACCCCCCTTATATATGGGCACTACTTGTGCACATTTTAAGCTATGAGGGTAAGCTCCTTCCCTTATGCAAAGATTAAATATCTGCACCAAGAAGGGAGATAAGGAATTCTTGCACAGTTTAAGAATGTGAGTGAGTAGGAATATTATTTTGCCTATTGCTTTTAGATACTATTAAGTTTTGATTACCACATCAACCTCCTCAACACAGGTATCATGTCATACAAATGAATTTTTTGGTACATTAACTTTTGTGGGATAAGTATGTTCAATTAAGGGAGGAATCTTGCTTGGTAGTTGCTGTCCAACCAAGAGAAAGTAGGTGTTGAATATATGACTTCTGGATTGCTTGTGTATTTTGATTTTATAGGATCAAATAATCTCTTTGGAGGGCATTAACTTTTTTTCTTTAGAACTCGTAACAGAATTCATAAGCTTCCACATTTTTCCAGAATCGTTTAGACAAGAAAAAAATTGTATGTAACTGATAAAGAGTTTTTTTGCTAATTTCCAATAAATGAGTAACTTCGTTCCTGTACTTTTTATACCTAGCATGGGTCTTATGACTACCGAAACAAGAGTGCACCAGTGCTTCATAGAGCTTGCTCTTGGTTTTAATAGATTTGCGAAGACCTGGAATTATCCATCACTTGTGGAACAATTTTTGTCTGGCCTTAGATAGATTTTTGCAGGAGCCTGTTCATTAAGGCATTGTTCTAGCAACAAGATGCCTGAGTCTAAAGTTCCACATGGGTTGCTTTGGTCAATTGGGAGGTTGTCTAAGGCTTCTTGGACTTGTACACCAAAGTTTTCTACACTGAAATTAAAGTAATCATGCCTGTTGCAGCTTTTTAACACTTTCAATGCCGATATGATTTCAGCCTAAATCCAACAGTTTCAACGGGCATAACTCTGCCGCTGATTATGCTAAACAACTGTTCAAACCCTTAAAAGACTTGGCAAGTCTTCAAGACTGTAATTAAAAATTTTTTTTTGATTTTGGGTTTTGGATTTTTTGTGAGTGACATCATAAGTGGAGTTGTTTCAGGCCTTTTTGGCCGGCCCATTTCATCTGGTCCTAGGCCCAAACTGTTGATGGTAGTATTTCGCTCAAGTTTTTATTGGAAACTAGGCTAAAATCCAAGTCTTTTGATACTTCACTTGCTGGGGTTTCTGATTCAAAAGTTACTACCTAAAAACAACAAAGGCGTCATAAGTGGAGGACTTTTAGGCCACCTTGGCCCACTTTGCCTGGCCCTAGGCGCCAACCGTTAGGTGATAGTATTTCGCTGAAATTTTTACTGGAAACTAAGCTACAATCCGAGTCTTTTGATACTTTGGATGACCTGCTGGGGTTTCGGGTTCAAAAGTTATGATGTAAGTTAGTAAAAATATTTGACTATTTAGTTAATTAATTAACTTGTTTATTTTAGATCATAACTTTTGAACCAGAAACGTTAGAAAGTCGATCAAA
>JGI24159J19872_10006383_pt1 | contig 15355 bp, 7 predicted proteins | sample Ectturendosymbi4_FD_19872 | JGI IMG/M metagenome (IMG submission 19872) | reverse complement strand
CTTGAAACTTTCCTCAACATGCTCTCAAAAAATCTAGCATGGAAAAAGCATCTAAAGGTTAAATCTGCGCATCCACATTCTGCTTTATCCAGTGTTTCATAAGCGAATTAAAAACTTTAACAGCTGTTTTCTTGAAACTGGCAATTAGTGATTTAGGCACTTTTCGTTGGAGGGTCTTCAATTGTAAGTTCCCATAGCTGATAATGCAACTATGTACATTTTAGGTGGTGCTTTATTCGAAGCAGCATCATTATATCATATTGATTTATTTGGCCTGTTCCTCTAAAAACTTAGATACGTGTGCGGAAAAGGTGTACTCAAGTACAGTATTAAGAATGTCATTCCTTTTTTCACTGCAATTTCGATTGCTTAGTTTCCGTATCTAGGAGAACCCTATTTGGCAGTGATGAGCAGTGATGAGCAGTGATGAGCAGTGATGAGCAGTGATGAATTTTTCCACGCAGCGGTAGCGATGCAATATTTTGTCAAATGTCAGTATACACAAAAACAATAAATAAAACAGTGACGCAAGAATGCTCAAAAATGGGAATTGAAATAATCAGGAGTTTTCCTTTCGTTCAATGTAATACAAGGATCATTCGGTTTCTCAACAACTAGGAAGGTGCAGTATCAGAAATGTGCGAGTATGTTCTTCCGAATATCCATGGCACATGCAAAAGAGACAACGTAGGACCATGTAAAAGTGTGTAGCAATCACCTACTAAACCTTTTTCAATTTGAAAACTTTGGTATAACATACAGTCGCATCATTTCATCACATCCTTCAAATAAACTAAACTTCGAATTATAAACTGCATGGCAATTTTACATCAAGCAATCGCTTAAATCTTCTGCTCATTTCTAAAACTTAAAATTCGCAGCGAGGGCATTTTAGTCGTTGCAGGAAAAATATAAAAAAGCGATAACATATCCTCAAAAATATATTCAATGCCAAAAATCAATTCATCAGTTTTATTAAGAAACGATCCTGCATCCCAATTTTTTTGCATAATCTGAGGCAGACGTCTTAATTTTACAGTTACATCAACCAAAGCTATTGCCTCTTCCACTGCCAGCAGCACAGGTTTGGCCGAGCATTGCTTATAGAAAAAAAGTTAAGGCAGTACTTCTTCTGTGGTTAGTGGAAATAAAATCCAAAATTTAAAAAACTCCGTTTCATATTTTGGACCTGGCTGAAAGTGGACCAATTCCACAAAATTGAGTATCTTGCCGTCAAATGATGATGTGGGTTTAAAACACGCATGCACAGCATGTGTGGTATTTTCCTGTTAGATGAATCATCTTCAACGACTGGTGAAGACATCTTCTTTACACGGCTTGATCGCGGAAGTTCGACAGAAACGTGACAGGTTGGGTTGACTCTTTATGTTCTGGAGATCTCGTGCGCTTGTCGACTGACAGTTGATACACAAGCCAAGCGCTCTGTTCAACATAAGCGTGGGGGATAAACCTGCCCTGCCAACAAACGTGGGAGGTAAGATCGAAATAAGTCAATTAAAAGGTGTTTCTGATCAGTCCAACCTTCCGGCGGTTGATCGGTTTCTCCGCCGTGCCTTTATTCTTCCTATCTTTGTCGTTGACGCGGGTGAAGCAAGTGGAGATTTGGTGATAAAACATGCTGACACGTTCTTTGCAGCTGCCGCAACATTTCATTGAAAACCAATAGATTCAAGCGCATGGGAGGACGAGACGGCTTTCGGCAATCCGACAAATCCTACACAGTCTTGAACTTCAATGCCGCTGGCTTGCTGCAGTCAACAGAATTAAGCTCTGAGCAGCACGCCGGGGAAATCATCTGTCGGCGGTTGCGTTGCAGGCTCTACTTGATTTGTTGTCCAGGAAAGCCATCAGGCACGTGTGCCAGCACATCCTGTTTTCGTCTTTAGCTGCTCTGGAAAAACACAAAGCTTCGACATAGCAAGAATGTTTAATAATGATCAATAGGCCTACATAAATGGTTTTAAGACATGTTAAAACGAAAATTGTTCTTCTCAAGAGAAATCAGTCAGAGCAGAACCGTCTCCAGAAAGTTTTCAATAGGGGGCTTTAAGTTTCTTCATGGGGCTTTGACATTCTGAAATTTTTTTAAAATCCACTGATTTATAGTGTTTCATAATTCAATTTAAGGGTGGTTGGAGCTTTGTTTGGGGGCCTAAGCCCCCCAAAACCCCCCGTGGCGACGAGACTGAGTCAGAGTACACACCGCGTACTAAATTTAATGTTTTTTTGCAGTAATAGAACACATAACAAGTAAAAGAAAGTCATCTACATTGGGATTTGTTCTAGCACTTATCTACAATAATCACTTGCCTGTTTCAGCAAAAACCATCATTTTTGCGTAGCAAACCATAGTAAAAACAGTGGCACTGTTTTTAAGAAAGCATTCCATCCTCTTATTAGTAAGCAAGGTGCTTCTGACATTCATACCTCCAGATTTCACAACAGTTATTTTGTTGTTTTCAGTAAAATAGTACCAGACGGTTGTAAATGTGCCCATAGGGGTTTTGAAGCTGGCCATGAAATTTGAAAGTAGGTAACTTTGAACAATGCACCTTGTGAATAAATCTTGACGCAAAATGATTTAGAAACTGCGCGGGCACTTTATCGATAAAATCTAAAAGATTTTTCGCACCGGGTGCTATCAAATGAGTCGCTGATCCTATTTTGCAAAATTTACATCACAAAGAGCTCCTGTACCTTTGTGTAGAATGTAGATTATTAATATTTATTTGTTTACTGTTATCAAGCTTGTCAACCAGGTTGGATTACCGTTTGCGTTAGAGCAAAGACGTGAGAAATGGTAGGCTACTTTCTGTAGTTCACGATTCTCTTCCCAAGCTTCCTTACGGTGGACTACGATGGGGATACAGAGGATAGACCGCTCTTAATTCATGCTGAAACAATTCCGCTTATGTCCAACAATCTGCCAAAGGTGTTGCTGGTTGTTAGAAGAGAAAGGAAGAATCAATGGTCATGACTGATCACGATAAGAAGCATTACTTAGGATAGGCTATCTCGTAAACATTTTGTGTCGTTTTTACCTCGTTCTAGGGTTGGTGAGGGAGAGATTTTGTCATCCCGGGCTTGCAGTAAATTTGACGTTATTGATATATCAACTATCGCTGCTAGTTAACAAAGGTATAATAAAGGTTAGAGCTTGAAAAATTAGGTGAAGCTCACAAACCTCTTAGGCCAGGTGCCGGCAACCTCTGGCCTTCACGCTGGATACGGTCTAGATATTGTCGTCAAAAAAACTACCGTATATACTCGCTTATTAGCCGCACTTTTTTACTTGGGATATGGCCTGTATTTTGCCTGCGGCTTATACGCGCAACATATCCAGAGTGACAAAGTTTTCGCATGAGCTATCACCGAATTTCAGTCATCCAGTCGAACCGCAAATGACATTTGGCAATGGGCGAAAGTACGACGATCCACCGTACTTGGAGACGAACTTCCTTCTTCCGATGAAGAAGATTTCTTAGGTTTTGAACAATAAAATTGTCTTTCATTACATTTGCCTGTAAAAATCAATAATTTGTGGTTGATTGATCGTGCAGGGTCTTCACCGGTGAAAAGGTCAATTGACCTGCGGCTTATTCGTGAATTATCCTTGATTCTCGGTATATGGCTACAATTTCTGCTGCGGCTTATCTGCGGATGCGGCGAATAAGCGAGTATATACGGTAGCTACAACGCAGCATCAGAAAAATATTTCGCCATCATAACAATAACTGACAATATACAGTACTATCATGAGATAGAACGAGCTGCGTCCCCTTAACTCTGCGTTAGTACCTTGGGCAGTGTTTCCAATGAAAATCTGTTGCTGAACTCCTTACCACTGGAACCTGACATTGCATCTATTTTCAAGAATATGCAGCGTCAGGTTTCTCACTGAACTACTTTATGTTTGAATAAGTCAACTAATTTGTGGCTGAGAGACTTCATGCTGTCTGATTCTTGCATTCCCCTCATTTCTTTGCGCGCCACAACAGCATTTTGTTTTGCGACATAAACAGGCCCGCAACCAGGGGTGAGGGCAACCGGCCATTTGCCCCAAAATTCTTCAAAGCATTTTGAAGGCGCCGAAAACGTTTTAGTTGTTAGGTAAAGCAAGAAGTTATAATCATTTTACCCCAAAATAATTTCAGCTGTTTGCCGCCCTGCTACTAGCTAGGTGGATTTCGCAATTTCGGTTCTGAATGGAAGTTACAGCAAATTTATATCCCAGCACCCGGTCTTCGGTATCAGTCTGACTCGTATGTGAGTTGCAAATGAAGTGAACTAATATGTAAATAGTTGAGCCATGCGTTACGGAAAATCGAGTGATAGTGTTTGCGAATATAACGTTATGCTATGGTCTTACCTCGATCGGTCTTCAAAACAATGTCCTGTATCAATAGGTGTAGGAGCAGGCAAATTTTTGCGAAGGAATTTTTCCCAAATTTCCCCAAACTTGCCCGAAAAATTATTGTGCGCAAAACATTCCATGAAGTCCAAAAATAAGACATGAAGACCAAAAAAAGGTCTTTCAGTTTATCTCATGTGGCGTTATTTCTTTGAATAAAAAAGTCAAATTCAGTCGTACTTCATTCGGTCTCATTTGAAGGTGTCGAAACATCTGTGCGCTTTCACCCCCTGCACCCCCAGCTCTTACACCACTCTCTGTACCTATTTCTTTGACAAACCGTTACGCAGTTGTGTGCCTACCGGGTATGTCTTCGATAAACTTCGTGTCTGACATATACATTAAACTAAACAAACCCTCTTTGGAAACCTTTTTTCTGGCGTCATGTGCGTTCTTGACCCTTGAAATGACCTAGTGGTCCGAAAAAGGTGCTGACCCCTACCTTAGACACACCATGAACAGGGGCCTTAAGAATATCTCAATCTAAACCTCGTTCAGAAACAGAACCATAGAAGTATTCTGAAAATGCAAGAACTACATGGGGTGCAGTTCGAAACTTGCAGCCATTTCCTTTTGCAGTTATGAAAATTTTAACATTACTGTCACAAAGCTTGTTCGTTTTAAACAACAATCCGAAAGATTTTGCATGAATATTTCATAAATAATCTGGCAAATTGTACTTACTAGCGTATACCAACGCGTGCGTGAATTTTTATTCTTATGCATGACAGAAATAAAGAAAATAAGAGCACAAGCGTAAGGAGAAAGCAAACTGGGGTCAAGGCCTTGCCTAGATTTAAAATTGGACAGATTGTTACCACAAGGCCACTTCCACACGATGATCCCCTTTCTTATAAAATGTTCACCCTAGGGAGTTAGTGAATATTAGACACAGCGATGGGGGCAGCAATGTGTTTGTGGGGGCAAAGAAATTTTGAACAAATGCACTTCATGGTAAATCACGAAAAGAGGTAGAAGTACGTCATCAATTTATGGTGTGCACTTATTTAAGCATCAAAATAATTGAAAACTTGCAAAACTATTAAGTTTTTCAACACTTCACACACGTTCGGATATAAGCTATATACCCGTGCGATTTGTGTTCCCTTGCCAATGCACTTCCTTTGGAAGGATTCAGGCAGAGCTCAGTGGAGATCTGTGCTGTGCCTTACCTTTTAATGTGTCACAAAAATGTTGCACTAGTGACGCAATTTAATTACTGGAACAAGTTGTTTTGCAATGATCTCAAATTTTAACAGCCTTTGTAGAAACAACAAAACTTTTTTAAATGCTATATTTCATTCGTTTTTCTTTTCTGGAATAGAAATAGCTTTAACTTGAATACAAAAAGCATTTCAATGTTGAGTTCGCTCCAACACAGTCGGACAAGGCTGTACAGCGTGAAGTTGTAAGAGAATTCTACGAGAAGCACCAACTGCGGTACAGATGTGAAAATGGCACAAAACGTTCAAAGAGGAAGGCTTTTTGTATAGGACCAGAGGTTTTGGACGATCACCAGTATCTTGTGAAATCGTTTGCAAAATGCCCATGTGTTTGAATTCCTCATTCTAATTTTTGTAAATAAACCTTGATATACTAAGCATTTAGCCTGTTTCATCTCATGCGCCTAGAGATTGTTGTTACTCAGATATAAGCATCTCAAATTATAACAAAATTTTTGAAACACTCTGTATTAAGATAAAACAAAGGTTTCTGTCTCATCTACGCTTCGAAAAGCAAAAATTATTGTAAACGGGAACGTGGCATTATGCACTAAAATGACTAATTATAATTTTTATTATGCATGCAACTGACAGACAGGTCGAAAGTAGCCTAATGCAAAAACAATTTTACCACCATTTTGTAGAGAAGACAGAGAAGACATGGACGAATTGGAACATTTGCACAACGTTCAGTGCTTGTTTTTATTTCATTGGCTGGGTTGATGCCATTTCGTGTTGTTTTTAGCTTACCTGTTCTCCAATGTCCATCCCTTTCTCTTTTATCGTTTCTGCTTCTCTGCGAATATATGTGTAGATTTTGTCATATTTAAAATCATAAGTACTTGTTGATGTATGCGTTTCTCTAGCTTATTATTGCATTATGTAGTTAACGCAGTGACGTAGGTCACGGAAAAGCTGGCAAACGTGATAGGACAAATCAGATCAAACAAAAATAACTTGCCTGTAAAAATCACTGCAATGGCAGCTTGTTTTCTTATTTAAATTTAGTGCAAGTATACAAAATTTCATTCTAAATTTCGTGTTTATCATTTAAGGAGGAACGGTGTAGCTGTACAATATCTGCAGTGCTGCAGCTCCAGCATTGCGAAACAAAGAATACAAATGGCCTATAATTTGTCTAATCACACGTAGAAGCTACTGAATAACGGCGTCACTAGCTGAATACGTCATTTTGTCGTCATTTGGTTTCCGACAACGAAAATCTACAATTTACAAAAAATTTACAGCCCAACCGTATGGAAAACACCTCCAATGGCCTTGAAAAGAAATGTTGACAAAAATGATAAACTGTCTCAAGAATATTGCAAAGAAGTCAGCATTATAAACACAAGGCATTGTTGCACAAATAAATTACGAAATTTCAAGAAAAAACAAGTTTCATTTGATGCCAGCACGTGATTGGAAACTAAAAGCTTAATTTAAACAAAATCTGCAAGTATTTTGCGATTACACACAAATTTGATTTAAGTCATAATGACTTCAACATAGAGAGGCCAACGCAATGAAATGGACATTGGGTATTTACTTAACAGGTGCTGGTTAAGACAGAAAGAAACTGTAGATCTGTTGAAATTGGAAAACTGCACTTCATTCAGCCCTCCTGGAAACTGTTATGCCTCGTCAGGTTATACATGAAAACCTAAAATTTTTTTAATAAATCAACAAATCTATGAAATATCGTTAATAGAAGAAATGTAGCAAATGTTTTCTCTGACCAATATTACTAACGAAAGTTTAGGTCAGGGCTCGGGAACTTATGGCTCGTGAGCCAGATATGGGTCTTTTGATGACGGCATCTGACTCGTTTGATGTTTTTTTAACACGATTGTTACGAATGAAACTTTTTCTGTAATTTTTCATCTACCAGACTACAAAGCCAGCAACAACTCCATGCAGCACCGGAAGTCGCATTAACAGTAAGAAGCATGTTATTAAAGAGAAAATTCAGACATTTACCGTTGTTTAAAATTGTTGGTTTGCTTAAAAATGCACACGTTAGTTAGTAAATTAGTTACATCAAGTGTTGAAAAACATAGGTGTAGGAGCAAGCAAATTTTTGGGTGTGCGAAGGATTTTTGCCCAAATTCCCCAAAATTGCCCGAAAAATACTCCAAAGAAAATGACCTCCAAAAAAAACGACTACATTTCTTTTCATGCTGGGCGCATTTTTTCAACTCAAAGTACTTCAAGCACCATTTTTTCCCATATTTCCCCCAAATTTCCCCTAACTTGCCTGAAAAGAACTACCGGTAAATAAAAACATGACTTCCAAAAAAATGTTATTTTTGTAAAATCAAAGAACATACAGCGATTTTGCGAAGGTATTCACACATTTTGCCCAAATTTTCCCACAGATTTTGCCCGGATTTTCACCAAATCAAACGTTTTGGGGGTGCGCTTGCACCCCCCGCCTCCTGCATCAGTGTTGAAAAATGTTATATGACTCTCACGGAAAAACAATTAAAATATGTAGGTTTCATGGCTCCCCTAACGAAAAAGGTTCCCGACCCCTGGTTTAGGTTATCTTTGCTGGGACTTTATATGCAGCATGTCCATAAGTTTCACGCAGCTTTCAGGATTACATAGGCTTTACGCAGCTTACGTGTTTAGTTGGGACTTCGTTTTTCGTTTAAAAGGTCTAGATCAGTGGTTTTCAACCTGGGTTGCGACCCGAGAAGGGTCGTCAACCATTTTTGGAGGGTTGTGAGTAGACATTTTATGTGCACAGCTGTATTGCATTTGGTTTATTCGAGTTTTAGATGAGGATCATTGGGTTATAGTGGGTTGCTGTAATGAGTCGCGGTATAAAAAAGGTGGAAATCCACTGGTCTAGATTCTCTACTTAGAACCATGAACAAGTCGCAGGTGATGAAGCGTTCGCTCCAAACAACAAAAACTCGATAATATTTTATCAGAAACGAATGTCAATGAAATTTAGAGAACACACTTGGTAGTTTTACTTGATGTTAAATCGAAATGCAATGACAATTGCACACACAGAAAATAATGCTGCGCGCTTCCATGATCTGACGTGGATATTTGCTCGCTCGAGATTTTTCTCTTTCAAAACATAAACTGCTACGCTGTAACATCTACGCAATCAGTATGTCATTAAAATCGTGGTAACATAGGCTAGCCGTTGGCGCTCGTAAAACGCAGACAAGAAAAGCACATAAACAGGCGGTATCTGTTTATGCGTTTCTATCGCATTTTCAAGTGCCAGCAAGTTGAGCCTCCTTTAAAAGTACTGTGCGTATTCAGTCCACTCAGATGAGGGCGTGGATTGGTGGCTAACTTTTCGACTGAGAGATAGATGCTGTGCTATTGAACTACCGTGGCCTGCAGCCAGGCCTGTGGAACGTGGGACGGAGCAATTTTGGATGGCTGGAGCCGGAACCAAAAACTTTTAGATGGTGGAGCCGGAGCCTGAATTTTGGGTTCCGTTTCCACAGCCCTGGTATGTGGGGTAAGCTAGTTGTTCAAATAATACAATGGTTTTCAGTTTTTAATTGACCAAATCATTTTGGAGCCGGAGCCGGTACCAAAAAATTTAGATATTGGAGCTGGAGCCAACAACTTTAGATGCCTGTAGCTGGAGCCAGAGCCTGAGTCTAAAATTTGAATTCTGTCCTCACAGCCCTGGCCGCAGCACACAAAGTTTTAAAAATATTTTTGATAGATTGTATCGAAGAATTCAAATTTGATGGTTTCACGCTGCGGCCACGTCTTCTGTTTCTTCTCTTAATTAAGATGAAATGCTAAATGACTTCAAGGTGAGAAGACGAAAAAGTCAAAGTCACTTCCATCTACACAGAAGCCCAAATCGACAAGTGATGGATTTCTCGAAGTTGAATGATGTGAGTATCAGCTTAATAGGAGCCCGTCACGCTGCGCCGCGCACTCCATCACGCAAGTCGCACGCAAAGCGCTGCTTATGACAGTTCGATCGCTTCTGCAGATCTGCTTCTTGTGCCAGCATAATACGATCGTTTTGTGATAAGGCTCTTTTTATAGAACCCTTCCCTCGATTTAAGTTCAATTTTCGCGCAAACACTCGTGTGCGGCGCGCGTTCTGTTAATTTCTCGTTTGCACGGCGTCAGTAATGTCTGCGAATACGCAGCTCAAGGACGTCACTAGTAGGGGCGGCTTAACAATTAATATACTTTCGTGTCCGATCTAGGCATAGTATCTTCGTTTTGATTGATTGTGCGACGTCATAGGTGGGTGATCATCAACCTTGGAAATACCTTTTTGAATTGTTTTGTATTGTTTCGCAACTGCATGGCTAGTTAACGACCAAACAAATAACATTCAAAACATATAAAACAGAAAAGAAATGGCCGTTTTCTTAGCAGAGACGCAGCGAAAGATCTTGCGATCATCTGGTCTAACTGCACCGTTTATGTTATTCTACCATGCGTTAAATTTAGGCCTACCAACATCGGTACAGGAAAACTAACCTAACACTTAATAAAATATGAATAAAGGCACAATAGAGACACAAAAACAAGCACAGACTTGTGCATAATTTGAAACGAGAAAACACACCAGCACATTTTGTCAGTACGTCTAGATCCAAAAAATAAGTGTTTTTTATGAAGAAAGCCTATAGTATAAAATCTTAATTTGCGTGAAAAAGATTGGTTTCAACTTTCAATTAATACCTGTTTTACAAACAAAAAAAACGTTTCAAACACGATCTCGTCATACCCGTTCGTAAGACTTTGCCAACCTCTTGAACAAGTAATATGTATTAGGAACTACGCAACGTTTTTATGTTTTGCTGTGCACACGACGCATCCAAACTTCCTTACTTCATACAGATGGTTCAGTAATTTTTTCACAGAGATATTTGTATCAGGATAAGTTTGCCATATCCACAAGGTCAGGCACTCAGCAAATTGTTGAAGATGATGTGCTTTATAACATTATGTAAAAATGCAGTCCATAGTGCGGGCTCTTTGCCTCTCGAATCGCCCTCGCAAAAAATGAGGTGTGCGGACCCCTGTTCCGCCGACCATAAAGCATGCAATCTTTTGAGAATGGGTTAAGGTTTTTCAGCTAGATTTATACTTCATCACGAAATATAGATTCATCTGAAGTGCTGCATCATATTAGAAAGCTAAATTTGCATTTTTGCATTCAATACAGCTAGAGTACGTACTGATCATAAATGCATCTCGGAACCCCTTAAAAAACTGTAAGGGTGTGGACCCCACGACCCCTTATTCCGCCTCCCGTAGACGTCAGTACATAAAACATCGACACCGTCAAGAAAAGACAACTTGATTTTTTCTGCTGAGAAGTCGGGTTGAAGCAACATTGTCTTTACCGGTATTTTTAACGTTTTTTTAAACTAGATTTCAAAGACAAGTTGGACGATGAGGATATTGGAGGTAAAGTAATGGAAGACAGAAAATTTCCTCACAGTTGTTCAATAAAAACAGGATGTGAGTCGATATGGAAAGCAAAGATACTGCATGGTCCATGACACGAGCATGAAAATTTGTATATTCGTCCAGGAAAACAAACAGTAAGCAGATTGTGCAGATGACAAAATAGAAGAAATAAAATGATTATCAACCATGAGAAACCGGATATCAGTGCAAGGAAAGAAGTTAATTCCAAATTACCAATCAATAAAATGCACCATCGGTAACCTCTCGAATAATAGGAAAATATACAGCGTTTGTGGTATAGCAGGGAATTATAAATTCCTGTTAGACGTAATTGAGTTAGACATCTTGAAAACTTAACACTGGCGACAAGTGATAAAAATGCATCACAATAGTAATGTCGTGCTCAATACCATGGAAGCACCTGTAAACGTTTTGTAACATAAAACGATTTAAGTCGATGATGTGTGCATAGAAACGTTTACATTTTTCAGCGCCAATTCCAACAGAACGTTGAAAAACGTTCCTGGTGTTTTATGTAATTTAGGCACAAAAACATTTACAAAAACCCACTGCCAGATATTAAACAATAAAAAAAATTGATCAACAAGTCACATTACAATTACTCTTTTCTCATGAAATAATGATGGTTTGACCTCGTTTGACACTTGAGACAAAACGTGACGAACGACAGCAAAGAAAAACGTCCATAATAGAATAACATAGACCTACCATACGTCCCGGTTTGGCCGGGACTGTCCCGGTTTAAACGTCTGTCCCGGTGTCCCGTGCCGGTTAGCAAAATGTCCCGGAATTTCACTTTAGTGAAATTTTCGAAATGAACTCCAGCCTGATGATGCACTGTTATAAAATAATTCCGCTCAATGGCCATTTGTAAAATTGGTGGCTTATTATTGCGTCATTGTTCCAGTGTCTTCAGTGTTCTCAGACAATCTTAAAACAAATAAATAAGGTACAAAATTTGCCAAACTCAGGCCTTCGGAGGCTCGTCAGGTTATTTCATTCATGGTTTTGAATTTGTTCCGGTTTAAGACTAAGAAATTATGGTAAGCCTAGAATAACAAAAAGTAGAAAACATTCAAGAAAAAGATTGTGTTTCTCTCCAAACGGTTGTTTACACAATTTAAGAGTATACAATCACTTTTCCACATGCACCTCTGGTTTATATAATTTGAGTCAGCGAATGACTTATCTGCTAGTGAACTTGTGGCATCCACAGTTTATTTCCCCAGACTTCCTCATTGTTTACAGGAATCCAGTGAGCGGTTCATCATCTCTTCATAGCGGAACAACTTTACGAATGTTTCTTTGAATGGTGTTGAAACCACTCCTGATGTGGTTCTCTGCATGGCTTTGAAAAAAGGTTTGATGTGGTTCGTGTATACTTTTCCTAACCAACAAGAGGTTCTGAGATTTTATTGATTATTATAGGCAGGTTTTTGCCAGAATAAAAGTCAGATACCAACCTGTTCCAACCACATGTGGTTATTTTTCCAAGGTCGGGAACAAGCTTGCATTCCCATCGAAGTTTTTTTCCAAGTGCTATGCTACGATGGCGAATGCGATGAAGCAACATATAGGTTTTGCTTTTCATGTGAGGCTTAGTCAATATCTTTTTATCAGCCAATGCCATTGACAAACTTGTCCTCCGTCAACAAAAGTAAAAATAAATCTCAATGGCAGAATCTTCCAAGAGAAATTAATACGAGAACAGGCCAAAGGTTATTACTTTGGTAATAAAGAGTGTGAAAGGTGGATCTGGTCATGTTTGTGCCTCAGAGCTGACGCTATAATGAAAAAATGCATCTAACTGACTTTACAAGACAGCAGAGGTGTGCACAAGATCAGGATCCAGACACTGCAGGATCTGGCAAAGTTATCAGGAATGGACTCCATTGTTTGATTTATTCTAAGTACAGCGTATCAAACCTGATTTTACAACTACTAAAATAGGAAATATTCATGCTTGCATGAAAATATTTCCAACCAAATATAAACCATGAATTGAGCTCCAATTTCAGTCTGCTCAGGGACTAACTCTGGGGAATGCCCTATGACCACTTTCTGCTGTGGCTGTTTCTAATTTTACAGTAATGTATTCTGACTAATGGTGTAAGATTACACTGGTTTGAGATATAAAAGAGTTAAGGGTTCTGTGGTACAGGGTTAGGCTGGTGATAATGAAGCAAGGATTAGGTTGGAATGAAGATATGAAGTTAGCAGTAATGCCAACATTCAGTAATATTGTGTGCTGATGCGGTTCAACAAATTACCATGACATGTATGTTCTGACCGTAGATTTTCGTTTCTTATTTTTTCGTCACGTCTGTCTCATCAGCAGAGTATTCAAGTTCGCACTAAAAGTGTAGTAACGTACGTAATCGGTGTGCAAGATTAGAACAGCGTGATAGCAATTAATGTATGAATTTTATAGTTTTTTTTCTGCAGATCTGAAAAACGAATTTAACAGTAGTTTACATGCAATGCAACTTGTCTGATCAAGATCAGATTCCGAAAATCCGAAAACCTTTCCGATCAGGACTGGACCGGGTATGATGGTTTCGGACCGGATCGCACCAGGATTTCAAAAAATGCAAATCCTCACATCTCTGCCAGACACTGTGTGGTTTTTGTTCTATTTCGTGTGGTTAACCACGAGTGAGAACCAGCGTGCTACAGCGTTTGTTATAACAACACGTACGCCGAACACCGGGGAAGCTTTAAGCTACATCAAGACACGTTTTATTCGACAGTTGGAAACATGATCATGATAATTCGGCTGATGTATCGAGGATATGGTTTGAATAAGAAACTTGTAGCCATAGGTCTTTGGTTTTGCATAACAGTCATTTTAAATAGTCAGAACGGGTAATTTTGCCCAAAATATTGCGCTTAATTTCGTAATTAATTAATCTTTAACGTTCTGATTTCGGCACTGCACGAATGCTGCCAAAGAACCACGGCCAAAATCTTTGCATATTGCTTGATTTTGACTTAGTTTTAAAGTCTTCTCACGCTGACGTTGGCAGACGGGCTGAGTTTTACTGCCAGCAAATGCCGAGTTCTGAACGCTTTGTTCTGGAAAATACGGCATCAGCTTTGTTCTTCTAAACGTATTTTACTAATAATACCAAAAACTTTTAGATTGAGTAGTTTGAAAGGTTGACCAAAACCCGTAAGTAAGTCAGTTCAGGATTATTTAACGTTCATTTTTAGATGCCTGCTCTCCCTTATTTTGTTTCAGTGCAGGAATGCTGTTAACATTTCTAGTTTTAAAAAAATCACTTGTTTGAAGAGACTCTTTGCCTAAATGTGGCACAGTCAAACATAGCAAAAATAAACTCATTTCTAGTCTGGAAATGCATCTACTACGCAACAGTTGCGCCAAAACTTTTTCATCCATCGATAAGTCTTCACAATGGCGACGAACTTTAATCAATCAGCAAATTGTTTTAATAGGAAATCGATTTCACGTAACTCATGCATCTTCAATCCAGAAAACTGCAAGCAAAAGCTTACGAGTGAAACGATGGATAAATAAAGCAAGGTTTTAAAGATAGTACGCGAGTATTGCTTGAAACACAGGCTGTAGCTATGAAGCTGGTCTCACCAAAACTGAAAGGCAAAGCTGAGGCCAATTACAGAATTGCTTCAAGCAACGTTGTGATGAGTCAACCAAATATTTTTTCGGTGTTTATGGCCGGCTCGGCTATCAACAGCTGGCTACCGCAACTGGGTCGTTACTTACGCAGCTAGTTTTATTTTTCAAGCTTTTCTCTTGCCTAGTCAGTTTTGAAAATTGTTCTCATGCTTCAGCACATTTCAAGCATATCTGGAAACTGAGTTAACAGGGACTTTCTATCAGTGTCGTCGAGAGCTGAAGGCTCTGTTTGCTGTGAACTTTCAAGGAATCAGCCGTGCTCAGCCATCATAACTTCGCGATGATTCGGACTTAGACATATCCACATTCCAGTAATAAGCCTCCGCAATGGCAACTCAGTCCAATTAATCAGCATGTTGTTTTAATAGGAATGGGCGTCGGAAGGATTTTTTCCAGGGGGTGGCACTAGGGTATTTTTCCAAAATTTTTCTAAGGGGATCCAAAAGTGGTGAAATTTGTTTTCTCCCACTCGAAACTGGGAAAGCAGCCTTTTTTGATGAAAATTTTTAAAATCCGTGGCGGGGCCAAAGCCCGTCGCCCCCCCCCCCGTGCGACCCCGTGTTAATAGGAAATCGATTTCACATACTTCATTTGTCGTCA